>Ga0351874_1131_pt1 | contig 17998 bp, 13 predicted proteins | sample BONcelFGM3001C13_FD_206790 | JGI IMG/M metagenome (GOLD analysis project Ga0351874, IMG submission 206790) | Enriched cells from coal bed in the Powder River Basin, Montana, United States - BONCAT cells FGM rep3 HSBNCT.FGM.300.1.C13 ...
AAGTCCCTGTTGAATTAGGAATACTGCTGACAGGTAGAAGGTTGTTTCGCAGAAAACCATTACTCACAACAACACTCTCACTCTCCACAATAAGCACACCCGCGTTTCTCGGCTTCTACAATAGCCTGGTCAGCCGACCAGAATACATTTTCTTGACCGATTTGCGCTTCCAGGCCGCCCCGAACCAGCATTTGCTGAACACTGGGCTGAACACCGGCCAGCATCAACACAATACCCGCTTTTTTCATGGCGTGATGCAGTGAATTTAGTGCCTGCATTCCGGAGGTATCTATCAAGGGAACACCCCGCATGGAGAGTATCAGGGCGTGGGTATCTGTCAGATTCAAAAATGCTTCATTGAAATTGCCTGTAGCTGCAAAAAACAGAGGACCGGTCAGGTAAGCCACACGTACATGCCGGCAGTGACCGGCGTTTTCAATACCACGCCCCCGCAATTTTTGAGGGTCAACTTCCTGTATCTGGATATCAATACTGGCGCTGTCATTCAGAAAAACCATGGCCGAAAGGAAAGCACCAATCATGATTGCCTGGGTTAAATCCAGGGCAACCGTTGCCAGCAATGTGATCGAAAATGTGATGATGGCTGTCTTAAACCGGTTGCGAAATATATACCGGATCGACTCCCACTCATTCATGCGCCAGGCTGTAACAACCAGTACTCCGGCCAAAGCAGTCAGGGGAATTTGTGACATAACCGGAGCCAGAAAGAACATGGAAGCCATCAATGCCAACGCGTGGATGATGCTCACCAGGCGGGTTTTTCCACCCGATTTTATGCCAACACTGCTGCGGGCAATGGCGGCCGTTGCCGGCACGCCGCCAAAAAATGGGATAATCATATTGCCCACACCCTGGGCGATCAGTTCCTGGTTCGCCTGCAAGCGGATGCCAGTCATATTGCTGGCCACTGCGCCGCACAGTAGACTTTCCACAGCTCCCAATGCGGTAATTGTCAAACTGGGGCCAATAAATTCCTGCAAATGATCCCAGGGGATGGTATTGAACGACAATCGGTCAGAAAGTAATAGCGTTTGTGGAATTTCGCCGATGATGGAAACAGGCCATTTCACCAGGAGATTAACTACCGTCGCGAGAATGATTCCCATAAGTGAAGATGGGAACCGGGCATTCCATTTTTTCGGCCACAGGATCATGGTTGCTATCACGACAGCACTTAAAACCAGGGTGTGCCAGTCCGGTGTAAACCCACCTTTGAAATAGCCAATAAATTTCAGAGCGGAAGATTCGCTGCCGGCAGTTTGGATTCCCAGTAGGTTATCGATCTGGCCGATGGCAATGATTAAAGCAATACCGGACGTAAATCCGGTGATGACCGGTGCGGGGATAAAGGCAATAAAACGCCCCAGGCGCAGCAGACCGATGATGAGCAGCATTACACCAGCCAAACCACCGGCCACCCATACGCCGGTGAGACCATATTTCTGCACCAGAACGATTAATACCGCGCTCATTGCCCCGGTAGGGCCGGAGATTTGATATGGGGCACCGGATAATCCGCCGATGATCAACCCGGCTAAAATAGCCGTCACCATACCTGCGGAAGCGGTGGCACCGGAAATCACACCAAATGCCAACGCCAGTGGCAGGGCTACCGCGGCAACCGTCAAACCGGCTAACAGATCTTGCCGGAATTTCCCGATGTTATAACCGGTGAATTCTTCTTTATATAATTGGATCAATGATCGTCTTGGCATATGCACATCCTTGCAGATAAACCACAGATTATGGTCATCTTACTTCATAATTACGGAATACATGTTTGCGGCAAAATGAACAACTATGAAACCATTACCAGGCAAGTTCCATTGGATAACACAACTGCAGGTTGTTTATCTTGCGGCAAATCATTCAATTTTCACAAAGGCAACAGATCTGTATACAAATAAATCTGAAAATAGCTACCCACCAGAATCGGAAAAGGTGATACTTGCTTGAATTGTCTCTGTATTCAGTTTCTGCCCAAGTGTATCACCAAAAATTCAGGCAAAATGGGTTTTGTCATTTTTACCCGGTATAACCATTGATCCATTCTGCTACCTGGCCGAGATGTTCCAGTTTTACAAAATTGTCAGCCAACTCGTCTGGAAGTTCGCTGTGTTCGTGAGACCACGAAAGTTTGCCCGGAATATAGATTGCCCTGGCACCCAGTTCAAGAACGGGGAGGATATCAGACCGCATGGAATTCCCCACCATGATGAATCGGGCAGGATCAATTTTGTGTCTCGAAAGAATGTCAGCATAGATTTCGAGGGTTTTATCGGGGACAACTTCAACATATTGAAAATAGCCCGACAGCCCGGACCGGTTCAGTTTGCTGTGCTGGTGAAGTAAATCACCTTTTGTTATCAGCATCAGGGTGTATTTTTTTGACAGGTGTTGCAAGGTTGGTTCTACCCGGTCATACAAATCAATTTTTGTATCCAGCATCTCCCTGGAAATATCAATGATGCGTTGAATATCATCCGCTGAAATTTGTTTTTTAGTAGCCTGAATGGCAGTCTCGATCAAGGAAAAGATGAAGCTGCTGACACCATATCCGAAATAAGGAATATTGTTATTTTCTGTTTGATCCATCAGTTCATCAATATTGGCAGTGAGTATATAAGGAGACAGTATCTGATGAAATTGTTCCCTGGCAAGTTCATAATGGGCTTCGTTCTCCCATAGGGTGTCATCGGCATCAAATGCAATAAGATCAAACATGGCAACAGCTCCTCAAAATTATGCAAATAAGAATGAGAGATTCAATTTCAACGGTTTCACGATCCAACTAACAACTAATTATAAGTGGTGGAAAGAATATCTACAGCCGGATTTCGTTCAACCTGTCTTCGCCCATGCGGGCTTGCAATTACACTAGAATTCACATGTCATTGCGAGAGAGGATGTTTTGTTCCGACCGAAGCAATCTTCTTTTTTGATTGGGAGGTTTTCTGTGGATTTGATCGTTCCCTGACAATTTGAAGGTTGCTTCGCGGAAAAGCACCGTTGGCACAACAACATCTCGCCCGCATGACATTGCGAGTGAGATGTCTTTTTCCGACCTAAGCTATATTCTTGCATGTTTGGAAAATTTCATCCGGGGGTCATTGCATTTAATTCTCAACAAATCTGTAAACTGATAACCCTACCAATTCCTGCTGGAAATCGGTAGAATAGTTCAATGAATGAAGCCCTCACATATCACACCACTCCGGGTAGACCCGGCAAACTGGGAATAATCCCGACAAAACCACTCTCAACACAACACGATCTGAGCCTGGCGTATACGCCGGGGGTGGCAAATGCCGTGCTGGAAATTGCCCGTGATCCTGAACTTGCCTATGCCTACACCAACCGCGGAAATATGGTGGCAGTCATCAGTAATGGGACGGCTATTCTTGGGCTGGGTGACAGGGGAGCCCTGGCCAGTAAACCTGTCATGGAAGGCAAGGCTGTTCTTTTCAAGAAGTTTGCCGGAGTGGATGCGATTGACATTGAAATAAATTCCAGGAATCCTGAAGAAATTATTCGCATAGTCACATGCATATCGCCCAGTTTTGGTGGCATCAATTTGGAAGACATCAAAGCGCCAGAATGCTTTCAAATCGAGAGAGAATTGATTAACGCGCTGGAAATTCCAGTCTTTCATGATGACCAGCATGGAACGGCCATTATTGTATGCGCGGGGCTTATCAATGCGCTTGACCTGGCTGGAAAACGGGCGGATGAAATCAAAGTGGTATTCAGCGGGGCAGGGGCTGCCGCGGTTGCTACAGCCAACCTGTTGGTAGAATTTGGCGTTTTACGCACCAATATCTGGATGACCGACATCTTCGGTTTGCTCTTTAATGGACGTCCGCAGGGTATGTTTGCCGAACAGGCTATCTTTGCCCAGGGCGATCGACTGGCTTCTCTGAAGGACGTGCTTGCAGGGGCGGATGTTTTCATTGGCCTATCGGCTGCCAACCTGGTGGATGCCGCCATGTTGAAAACCATGCGTGCCAATCCCATTGTGTTTGCCATGGCAAACCCGGTTCCTGAAATCAGTTGGGAGGAAGCCCGTTCTGCCCGCAGTGATGTCCTTCTGGCCAATGGACGTTCTGACAGCCCCAACCAGGTCAACAACCTGCTGGCTTTCCCCTATATTTTCAGGGCAGCGTTGGACTGCCGCGCCCGCCGCATCAATTCGGTGATGAAACTGGCCGCAGCCCGGGCTCTGGCAGAATTAGCCCGTGAAAAAGTTCCGCAAGAAGTGCTCACGGCATACAATTTGCACCATCTGGAGTATGGCCGGGATTGGTTTATTCCGAAACCATTGGACAGCCGATTGTATACCTGCCTGCCGCCGGTAATTGCGCAAGCAGCAGCTATCAGCGGGGAAGCCCGGGTGCAATTGGTCGAGAAGGATTATCGTCAGCGATTGCAATTGGAATTAGCCCAACTGTAAAAAATAACTTTACCAGCGAGACAATACATGGCACAAATGGATGAATCTGAAGCAAAAATGCAACTCCCTGAAGCCTGGGCGGCAAAAATGGCCTGCCCGGTATGTGCATCCCACCCATTGGGAGTATTTCATCCAACCGGTCATGCCGATCGATTCATCTGCCAATCGTGTGAAACATCCTTTGAATTGGAGAATAACGGTACTCGTCTGCGATTTGTCACCTTACCGCAGGGAATCACCCCATGGATGCGGGCAAAATGGATATCGCTGGATGAAGCTCTGGCGGCCTTTGCCGCCCATCAAAATGATACGTCTATTTTCCCGCCGGCTGCAACGCTGCCTCCAGCACCGCTAGAATCGGCAGCGTCCCCGAGTATACTTGAATCGCCATCTGATCAAGCGGTATCCCAGACGCCGGTAGAGGTGGTATCGAATCAGGTGGAAGTACAAATCCCGAAAATGGATGCATACGCAGAGACGTGGGAACCTGCCAGTCCGATGAACACAGATATGGTTGAACAAGAACTTCCGTCATTTATGACTAATGTTTTTCCTCCTACTTTATCGACGGACGAATCACCCTCCAGCCCGGCTCCCACATCACCGTTCTATGAAGAGGATTTTGAAATTCCGGGAATTTACCCGGATCAAATAAAAAATGAATTTGAAAAACCGGCTGTTGAAGTTTGGAAAAACCTTGAAGATGAACGGGTGAGGAATTCACTTCAACAACCTCCAATTCGAGAACCAAATGCCGGGAATTCAATTGACAATAATAAATCTGTTGGCCTTGATTCGAATGAACAGTTGCAGGCATATTTCACACCTTCCCTGGAACCGGCTCAACCGACAACCCTGGCAGGTGCAGTTACTTCTCTGCCGAACAGTGATGAATCGATATCATTCGATAATCCACCTCCGATCAAACCAGCGGATGATACCCCGGCATCGCCAATTGCATATTCCCGGACAGCTTCGCGCCCGGACCTGGCGGCTGAAGATCTGGGTGATATTCGAACCCATATCGTGAGAGCCGGTGACGCACCGACTGTGAGTGAACGTATCCAATCCGCTTCGCAACGGGCATTGGAACTGCAACGGTTGGGGAATTCTGATAACGAAGTCCGCTCGATTTTGGAACGGTCATCCGGCCTGACGCCGGAGCAGGTTGCTGATGTATTGAAGGGTCTTGAAAAACCGGAAGAAAAAAAGCGCGGCAGTAGATTATTGTTAATATTTTCCATTCTGGCAATCATTATCTTCACCTTCCTGGTCTGGTTGTTCATGACGTATGGACCGGCGCAAACACCCGAAGGGCAACAACCTGGGGTATCTGCCACCACCGTTCCCGGAGCTACCTCCGGCCAGGTGATCAAAGTCGAAAACCTGCCTGGTCCTTTACAAACGATTATCCCGGACGGTGTCCGCATTTTTAATGATCCAATTTCAGTGGAGCCTTCTTCAAGCGATGCTATTCCTCCTGCGACTTGCCCGCAGAATAAGACAGAAGCCGCATCGCTGTTTGGCGGACCCACGGAAGATTGGTCAACTGAAGATCAAGACGTTGGTTGGACTCTGGTTTCCCAGCATCAAAGTCTGGTGATCAAAGTTCCAGCGAATATGACAGCCGGTTACCTGGTCTTTGAACGTGGACCGGAAATGCGCTCCGTTACCGGTCCGGCGATTGTTCGCAATATCTATATGATCACCATTTCCTGTCAATAAAACCATCCAGGTCATCAAAAGGAATAAATCATCCCCCTCCGACTGGTTGGTACAGCCATTCAAACCTGGGGGATGACATATTTAAATAAACATCACCAATAATTGGTCAAAATTTCCAACCAATCAGGTTCCAATAGCTCATCCATACGATCAATCCGGATGCGCAGAGGATGGTTGTTAAATTGATGATTTTCCATAAAGTCTTACTTATAACAACGCGTATGATCAATGCAATGGTCAGTCCCACATACAATACAGGTAATGAAAACACGACGATCCAGACTGGCGATAATTGACCATAAAGGTAGGAAGTGAAGCCAAACACACCGAATGCTGCCAGTCCAATAAAGAATAATACAGGCATCAAAACAACACCAAGGGAAAGCCAACGGATGTCTGAACGGGTGTTTTTAGCAAGAATAGATCTTACAGATATACCCGCCAACAGCAAAACCAGTAAGATTGGAAATATAGGTTGGAATAATACCTCTTCCATGAATCCGAGTTTTCGGTAACCCCGCAACGCCAGGCTGTCAAAATATAACATCTGGTTGCCATAATCATCCGGTTTGAGAACCACCCGATCCGTTCCATCTGCTTTGATAAAATAACCTGGTTGAATTGCAAGCCAATTCCCGGGTTTATAATCGGCCGGATTTTGGCTCATTTTTAATGGCTCTATTATTACAAGAGTTCCATCGACAGCGGTCGATATGGAAATTGGCTGGTACATGGGCTCAAAAAGGGTAATTATTTTTTCCAGCGTGGTTTGATTGCTGCGGCTGGTAACATATTTCCCGGAATAATTTGTGTTTGTATTGGATATCGCAGTTTTAAGCGGTTGGGGCAAGTTGCTTTTTTCGACAGGATAGAAACGGTCAAAGAAGGACTGGGCTAATTCCATGCGTGCCGGTCCGCCGCCCGGAGCATTGTAAACAACATAGAAACCCATGTTATCTTCCGGCAGCAGGAACACTTGAGTACGGAAATAAGCAAGGTCTCCGGCGTGTGTAAGCAGCATGCGGTTGTTCACGCGCAACTGGTAAAACCCATAGGCAGCACCGGTCAGCCGGGAGTCGTTGTGAAAATGCGGCTGCAGCATTTCCTGTGAGGTTTCCTTTTGAAAAATTCTTTTACCATTTAAAACACCACCGGAAAGGTGCATCAGCATAAATTTGGCCATATCATTGACAGAAGCGCTGGCGCTGCCGGCAGGAGCTATTTCCACAGTTTCAAAAGGCTGTTCAACATAACTTTTTCCATCAAAGAGATACCCACTCGCCATTTCAACTGCCAAAGCATCCGGAACCGGTTGGCGAAAAGTAGTGTGCAACATACCCAGAGGAGTAAGGATATTTTGTTCAACATATTCCTCAAAGGGCTGCCCTGAAACTTTCTCGACAATGTGACCGGCTAAAGCAGCCCCATAATTGGAATAGGCTGTGACCTGGCCGGGACGAAACACTCTGGCGGGGATTCGACTCGCCAGGTAATTTTCCAGCGGTTCCAGATCATTTGTACTGGCGCGCATCATCCCCACCGATTTATCTTCGAACCCGGCCGTGTGGGTCATCAGATGGGCGAGCGTGATGGGCTCCGGGTAGGTATCCGGAATTTGAAAACCATCCAGATATTGGTTTACATCGGTGTGCAGGTCAAGCTTGTCCTGTTCGGCCAACTGCATGATCGAAGACCAGACGAATAATTTGGCGACCGAGCCGGTACGAAGAATGGTCTGGTCCGCATCCATCAATCGTTCAGTCGCCACATCTGCATAGCCGTAACCACGGGAAAACACTACTTTTCCATCTTTGACGAAAGCAACGGCTGCACCGGGGATATGGCGCTCATCCATCTGCCGGGGGATGAAGCCGTCAAAAAAATCTGACACTGCCTGCGGGTCATTAATATCCGCCTTTGGGGCTGATTCCATCAACCCAAAATCATGGGATGTTTCCGGTGCATTTTGCCTGACAAATGGCAGGCAGGCGGAGCCTGAAATCCAGATGATAATCCCCAACAGGGGAATCATTTTTAACATATGGGGTGTTGTGCTTGGTTTCTTCATTTCTATTTCGCTTTCAATTCCTCGTCGTTTGACCGAACTTCCAGTAATTCCAGGTTTAAATCACGCAGCCGGTTCAATATTCCAAACAATGCAGCCTGGTCGGTAATTCTTCCAGTAATAATTGTTTCACCTTCCGGTAAAACAGTAAATTTCATCCCCTCAAACCAGCGGGAATAGCGTTCGTCCATTGTTCCGCGAAATCGGATTTCATAAAATTTAGTTGGTTGGGTGTCGGGTTGAGTGTTCATTTTGCATCTCAAATAAAAAGGTATATCAGGGCAGGGGAGACCTGCCCTGATATTCAATGACCGTTAAGCGGGTTTAGCGGCAGGTTGAAGTTTTGGGAGGAACATGCCGGTTTGCCGGCGATATTGCACATACGCCTCTCCAAAATATTTCTCCATTTCGGCTTCTTCTTTTTTCGCCAGTCTGGAATACATCACAAGCATTACCGGCCACATGACCAACATGGGGATGGTTGCCCAGTCCAGCAGCATACCCAGCGTGATTAGCAGAAAACCGGTGTACTGGGGATGGCGAATGAAGCGGTAAATTCCGTCGGTGACCAATTCGCCTTTGCCTTCTTCTTTTCTCCAGTAGCGGCGGAAAACTTCTTTCCAGCCAAGTACCACCAGCACAATTCCGATCACGGCCAATACGGTTCCGATATACATTCCCAGGTGTCCGAACTGCTGTACCAGAGTATGCCCCCAGAAGATGCCTTCCGGCAGGGATGTGCCAAACATCCACGAAAGGATATACATGCTCATGGGGATGCCGAACATTTCAAAGGCCATGGCGACGATAAAAGCGGCATATACCCCGGCCGGTTTGCGTTGACTTTTGCGGTTGAAGGGGATGAAGGCCAGAAAAACCAATCCCATCAGCGACCAGATGATTACCAGCGGCCATTGTCCAAAGTGACTCATTGTTGTTTCCATTTCGATTTCCTTTACAAAATAAATTTGATTGCTGTATGCTCTTTTTATAACGAAATATGGATAGGGCTGTCGCCTGTCTTTGGATAGGTTTAAAGGTTTCCGCATGGATAGGGTGCAGCCTTCCATCCATCAGCAGGTTTGTCGGGAAATTTGCATTTTCCTGAAAATCTGATATCGTTATTGCTCAGTTCGCTTTTCGATCCGAAAACAGGAAGGTAACGGTATGACTTTAAATGTTGGAATTTATATATTTGATGAGATGGAGGTCCTGGATTTTGCCGGACCTTTTGAAGTATTTTCCACAGCCGCCAGAGTGAAATCGAAGATCGAACCACCTGCTCCGAAATTATTCCAGGTCTTTACCCTGGGAGAAAGTCAAAGGACAATCTCTGCACGGGGAGGATTGAAAGTACTCCCGGAATATGCCATAAATGACCATCCGAAAATTGATATCTTGATCATCCCCGGCGGTGTGGTGAAAGCAGAACTTGACAAATCGGCGGTGATCGCATGGATCAAACAATGCGATGAGAACTCCACACTAACAGCTTCAGTGTGTACCGGGGCGTTTCTTCTGGCCCGGGCAGGTTTGCTGCATAATAAGCTGGCAACCACACACTGGGAAGATATTGCGGAATTGCAATCCATGTTTCCAGATATACAGGTTCAATCACAAACCCGTTGGGTGGATACGGGAAAAATCATCACATCCGCGGGAATTTCTGCCGGAATTGATATGAGTTTGCATCTGGTGTCACGCCTGGCTGGCAAAGACCTGGCCGTAGCGACCGCCCGCAAAATGGAATATGACTGGAAATCTGAATAAAAGTGAATTTGTTAAAAAGTACCGCTTCTATACAATAAGTTCAAGTTCGCGGGCACGAGCAGCGGCCTGGGTTCGGCTGGTGGTATTCAATTTCCCCAGGATGTTGTGAACGTGCCATTTGACTGTTCCAACGCTGATGAACAATTCACTGGCAATTTGCTGGTTGCTCATTCCGGCTGACATCATACGGGTGATGCGAATTTCTTGCTCGCTCAGGGGTTCCGGCATACCGGTTGGTCCCGCCGTAGTTCCAAAATCTTGCTTCCCAGGCAGCTTTTCCAGGATTGAATCGATGAATTCCGGCGCGATCTGGCGGTTTTGTTTTAACAGCGGGGCTATGGTTGCCCCCATACGGACGAACTGCCACAGATACCCCTGTGGGGCAGCCAGCATTAATGCTTCCTTCAAATCTGACTGGGCCAGCACATCATCTTTCAAAGCCTGATGGATTTTAACCCGCAACAGTAATAGTACGATCAATTTTCCATTGACATTCGATAGGCGGAATTCATTTAACAAATCGTCAGATTCTGCCAGGGCTTCTTGCGGATGTTTTATTAACAGAAGGTAGCGCAATTTATAGAGCAAAAAAATATGCCGGGCGGCGGCTAATGGCGTGTGCATTTCAGACTGCATGGATTCAATGATCCGTTTGGCGTTGGCCGCATCACCCTGGCGTAGAAGGAAGGAGAGTTCCAGGAAATCCATCTTGTTGGCGATGAAGGTGATCTTTTCCCTGTGGGCAAACTGTCGGATGCTGCTGATCATTTCTAAACCGGCCGCAATATCGCCGCGGGCGAAGGCAATCTCCACCAATTTGGTCTCCGCGTCACCGCCGGTCATTTTGCTGGAATACATTTTATGGCTGAGACTCAAAGCGAGGCGCCCGTATTCTTCGGCTTCATCCAGCTGGTTCTGCTCAAAACGGATGGTACACAATGGGTTATAAACCAGGCTTAAAATCGGCAGCGGCCGGTTGCGGTGATCCACATATTGTGAAATGGCGTGCAGGCACAACTTCTCCGCGTAAACCAACTGTCCCATATCAATCAGGTTATAGACCAGGTTCGCCAGGGCGGTCAGGGAAGCAAAGGCGTTTTTCATCTCCCGTCCCAGGTGGTAGGCCTGTTCATAGGCGGAGGAAGACCGCGTATAGTTGCCTTCCCATTGATAAGCGGTTGCCAGCACCTGCAGGGCAATTGCCCGGAAAAATACCTCGTCGGCAGGTAAAGCCTTGAGTGCAATTTGCGCCTCTTCCAACAGGCTGGCTGTCTGACCGGAATATAGCTTCATTAATGCAGCCAGTGTCAAGTATCGCCCCGAAGAAGAGACATCCTGCTTAGCGGTTTTGAGTTGGCTTAAGGCGGCTGCAGCTTTACCTGCCTCCCCGGAGAAGAGATTCGCTGCTGCCATGCAGATGGCCAGATTCTTTTGCCGAAGAATGATTTGCTCGGGAAAAGAAGCACACCATTCGAGCAAGGTGCGCATCTCGCCCTGATAAAGTACCTGCAGGGCGGCTTTGTCAACCATGCTGGCGGCCTGTTCCACCTCACCGGCCGCAAGATAATGGGGCAATGCCTCTGAGGTTAAAGTTGAATTGTCAAACCAAACAGCCGCCAGATGATGGATCTCACGTTCAGCCTCAGCGGAAAGGCTGGTACGAAGGATGTCACCAAATAAATGGTGGTAGCGATACCAATGTCCGGTGGGATCCAGGGCAACAAGAAAGAGGTTCTTCCGTTCCAGATCATCCAACATGGCAGCACAAACAACCTCAGGCATGCCGGTGACCGCCGCACACAGCCCGGCATTGAAACGTTCCAAAATGGATGTGCGCTGCAGAAATGTTCGGATTTCCACAGGCTGGAGGGACAGGACTTCATCCATCAAATAATCAATAATGTAACGATGACTTCCGTCAAAAGATTCCAGCAGGGAATTGATGTCTTTTTGGCCTTGAACTGCCAGCCCCGCCATTTGCAACCCGGAGATCCAGCCTTCCGTCAAGCGTTCCAGATGTTCCAGGAGGGCATCAGATGCAGTCAGGTGCATGGCCTGTAGACAAAAAGTGGATATCTCCTGTCGGGAAAAACGCAGGTCATGGGCGCGGATTTCAGTTAATTGCCCGCGGGCACGTAACCGGGCGAGGGGCAGGGGAGGGTCTTCGCGCGTGGTGATGATCAGATGCAAATTTTGCGGGGTATGCTCAACTAGAAAATCGAGAACATCATGCACCCTGGCAGATTTGATGGCGTGATAATCATCCAGGATAAGCACAATATTTTGAGACGACTTTGCCAGATTGTTGACCAACTCAGTGACCATATCTTCCAATGCTGGCTGTTGGGGCATTTCCAGAATACTTTGCACCCCTTCACCGATGGAAGCATCAATTGTCTGGAAGGCGGCTGTGATATAGGTAAGAAAACGGACCGGCTGGCTTTCATCGGCATTGAGGGAAAGCCAGGCAATATTTTGTTTGTTTTGAACCCAGGTGGTAACCAGGGTTGTTTTTCCATATCCCGCCGGAGCACAGATCAAAGTCAAACGGCTGCCAGCCTGCAATCCCCCGTCCATTTTTTCCAGTAAATGCTGTCGTTCCACCAGGTTGGGGCGGGAACGTGGAATGTTCAGCTTCGTTGTTAGCAGCCGGGCAGGGGACATGAGTGTATTATACAAAAATAATTTCAGATATTTTTATTATCTTTTGTGATTTTCACCATTGTCCAGATGAACCCCGTCATTGGCAATTGCGTTGGACTGAATATATCGCAGCGGCATGGCATAACTGGACCACCCCCCCGCCTCCATCAGGTTTTCCAGCGGAGTGTGGGCACGTGAAGCCATAGTAGCCCAGGTATGCCGGCAATCATGGGGGGAAAGTTCGGCTACGCCAATTTGTAGCCCCAACAGGCGAACCCGGCTGAAAATTGCCCGGATGCTGAGCGAGCCTTTCAGCGCGCCACTTTTGGTGCTGCCAGCCAGTAGGGCAGGGGACGGACTGCGTATAGCAGAATAATCGAGGCTGAGGTAGCGTTGAGCGGCAGCCAGTGTTTCCGGGCTGAGCCGGTGAATTTGACGTTTATCTACTTTCGGACGGAATACGGAAAGGGTGGCGGTTTGGAGATCAATATCCGTTATGCGCAGGCCGGCGACTTCACCCACACGCAGGCCATGTTCCAGCAGCAGGCACATAAGCAAATGATCGCGGCGGCCTTGCGGCGTATCCGGTTGATTTTTTATGGCAGCCGTCTGGGCGGTTGTAAGCAATAGCGGCTCTGCTTTTTTGGCACCGATACGGGTTGGGATATCTTCATTGCGGCGCTGTTCATCTATGCGCTGGCGGTCACGGCGCCGACTGCGGGCGCGAACGGTCTCGATCAACTGGCTTTCGGCCGGGTCAACCACACCGGCTTTAATGGCCAGTCTGGCATAGGTTTTGATGGTAGAAAGGTTCACATTGGCGCTGCCAACCGAGTAGCCTTGCAGCAGCAGCCATTTGTAGAAGCCGTCCACCAATCCCCAGGTGATGCCGCGCCAGGCGGCCGGATCATCATGCAAATGGTTGGGACGCAGACCTTTTTCCCCCAAGTATTCGGCAAAAAGCTCCAGGGCGGCGCGGTGACGGCGCAGGGTATTCAGGGCAAGCGTCATGCGGTAGTCGAAAAATGCGCCGGCGGCGGCAGCCTGGTTGGCAGCCTGCCCAACGGAGTCGCGCAAATCAAGCCCGGGAAGCATCACCGGTTTAATGAGTTCAGTCATGGTTTTATTGTTGCAATGTCCATACCTACTATTATACCGTTTTGTATAATAAATCGGTATCTATAACAAGACCGTTCCATGAGGAAAATTTCCCCTGCTGCCTGTCATTGCGAGCAGCGCTTTTCTGCGAAGCAATCTTCCTCCTGCCAGGAGAAAATCAATTCCACAAAAGACCTTCTCACTCAAGTTGAAGATTGCTTCGGTCGGAGAAAGACATCCTCCCTCGCAAAGACACACAGTTCAAATGTCATTGCGAGCAGTGCTGTTTTGCGAAGCAATCTTCCTCCTGCCAGAAAATAATCGATTTGATAAAAGACTCTCCCACTCAAGTATAAGATTGCTCCGGTCGGAGAAAAGCATTCTCCCTCACAAAGACACACAGTTCAAATGTCATTGCGAGCAGTGCTTTTCTGCGAAGCAATCTTCCTCCTGCCAGGAAAAAATCAATTCCACAAAGACCTTCTCACCTGAGTATAAGATTGCTTCAGTCGGAGAAAAACATCCTCCTTCGCAATGACACACATGCAAGTACCATTGCAAGCCAAATTTTCCCATCAGTAAAATCTTCATAATTTCTTCTGTTTTTCTTCACATCATTTACATATCTTTTCGTCACAATCATCCTAGAAAACTTCATTTCCGAGAGGACAACCATTTCATGTCAGGATTATCGAAATACCATTTTCCCCGCAATAAAATCTGGATCCGCCGCGTTGTGCAGGCCTTTTTCTTTGGTTTGATTACCTTGATTTCCATCAACCATACCCTGGTAGAAACCGGATTGGGAATTCCGTTTCTTTCCAGTGCATCTTTACATGCGTTATGTCCCTTTGGGGGCGTTGTTACTATTTACCAATATGTGACCGCTGGAACTTTTGTCCAGAAAATTCACGAGTCAGCTTTTATCCTCATGATTATCGGTTTCCTGACAGCCCTGCTGTTTGGCCCGGTTTTCTGCGGATGGGTCTGTCCATTAGGGACAATACAGGAATGGGTTGCCGGCCTTGGCCGAAAACTTTTCAAGAAAAAACATTTCAACCATTTTATTCCTGAAAAGATTGATAAAGTACTTCGCTATTTGCGCTATCTTGTACTAGCCTGGGTGGTTTATATGACCGCTATGTCCGGCACACTATTATTTGCCCAGATCGACCCATATTTTGCCCTGTTCAATTTTTGGACCAGCGAAGTTGCCATTGGCGGTTTGATTGTTTTGGGAGTAACACTGCTCGCTTCGCTGTTTGTTGAAAGACCCTGGTGCAAATATGCCTGTCCATATGGCGCAGTACTTGGCCTTTCCAATTTGTTCCGGGTTTTTAGTATCCGTCGTTCAGCCAGCACATGCAAAATGGATGGCGCATGCGACATCACCTGCCCGATGAATATCAATGTCAGCGCAAAAGATACCGTTCGCGATCACCAATGTATTTCCTGCCTGGAATGTACTTCGGAAGCCCGCTGCCCTGTAGCCGCGACTGTAGTATTTTCGACTGGCCACCAAATCCCAACAACCAGAAAAGCGGATGTTCAACCCGCTGGAGCAAAATAATATGAAATTCACTTCTTTTCCCCTGGCCATCTCCATATTTGTACTATTGTTTGGCGGCATTGGATTTAGCAGCGCCATGAACTGGTGGCAGACTGAATCTACCAAAATACCGGCTAAGTATTCTGAAGGCGAGGCTGCCGGTGAATACAATCCAGCGGATATTCGCGGCTCCTATACTTTTGGTGCCATCAATACATCTTTTGGAATTCCATTGGAAGACCTGCGAATCGCCTTCCGTCTTCCCGCTGGCGGCGATACGGCTGCTTTTCCTGTGAAATCTTTGGAAGAACTTTACGCTGAGCTTCCAGTTGAAATGGGAACCGGGTCAATACGGCTTTTCACTGCCTTTTATAAAGGCCTTCCCTATGATCTGGCAGCCAATGCCGATACATATCTTTTCGTGGAAGCTGCAGAAATATTAATTACCAACGGTAGTATGACACCCGAACAGGCTGTATTTTTAACAACTCACACTTTGACTGCGGACTTACAATTACCCGCGGTGGTTCCTGTTCCAGCATCAACTGCCCTCCCCCAAGAATCTGGTGTGCCTGTCTCAACAGAGCATGTTACAACGGGTGGATTGGTTGGTGGAAAAACCACCTTTCAAAATATACTGGATTGGGGTGTGACTGCGGAAGAAATCACAGCTATATTGGGCGAGCCCATGCCAGATGCCGCCATGCTAGTCAAAGATTTTGCAACCAGTAAAGGATTGGAGTTTTCATCATTGAAAGCTCAATTTCAGACGAAAGTTGATGAAGCTAAATAAAAACTGTGACTGCTTCCTTCGCAAGGGCACAAGGCAATGATACACAGCGCACATGTCATTGCGAGCCCGGATGGGCGAAGCAATCTTCCTCCTGCCAGGAATAAACCACTTCCACAAAAGATCTTCTCACCCGTATTGAAGATTGCTTCGGTCGGAGAAGAACATCCTCCCTCGCAATGACACCCGGCACATATCTCATTGCGAGCCCAAAAGGGTGAAGCAATCTTCTTTTTTACCAAATTTTATTTAGTTATTCATAAATCAAGTGAAAGGTCTTTCCATTCTGGATTGACAGAATTGACCAAATCGATTTTCTTTTTTCTTGATCCGGCTTTTAGTTGTTTTTCGCGAAAAATAGCTTCTGAAATATCGGAAGTTAACTCGAAGTAAACAAGCTTATGTAGCCGATATTTCTTTGTGAATCCCGAAATAGCATCACTTTGATGTTCGGTGATTCGTCTCAGTAAATCGTTAGTCACCCCGACATACAAAGTTGTATTAAACTCATTGGTCAAGATATAAACAAAGTATTCGTTCGTCATAATATTCATCTTTTGAGATTCTTGAAAATGTGAATTAATTCCATAATAAGGTTATTTCATCGGTCATGATCATAATTCTGATTATTAATAAGCTAATGTCTTTGCCCTTGCAATGCACCCAGGGCTCGCATGTCATTGCGAGCCCTGATGGGCGAAGCAATCTTCCACTTATAAAAGAGCCTTCAATTCCAAATGAAACCTTCTAATCCAGGTTGAAGATTGCTTCAGTCGGAACAAAACATCCTCCCCTCGCAATGCCATGTTTGCCTGGTGTCATTGCGAGCAGTGCTTTTCTGCGAAGCAATCTTCTACCTGCCGAGTAATTAACAATTCCAATTGAAACCTTCTAATCCGGGTCGAAGATTGCTTCGGTCGGAGAAAAACATCCTCCCTCGCAATGACATTTATGCCGGAAAAGGCGCTTCGCGCGAAGTGAGATGTTTGCCAGGCGATTAATTCCTTGCAACTATTTCGCCCAGATTATTAATAAATACGTTGACCACTTTTGGGTCAAAATGCTTTCCAGAATTTTCCGCAATATATTGGTTTGCTTCTTCTCTGGACAAAGCTTTACGGTACACCCGGTCCTGTGTCATGGCATCCCATACATCAACCACAGCAAAGATGCGTGCAGCCAGCGGAATGGCTTCCCCTTCCAGTCCATCGGGATAACCAGTTCCATCCCACTTTTCATGGTGGTGGTGTGGAATATCCAGCGCCGAATGTAAATAAGAGATATCCTGCAATATCTCATATCCAATAACCGGATGCTTTCGCATTACCTCCCACTCTTCTGATGTTAATGGGTTCTTTTTCAACAAAATATTATCCGGAATGCCAACTTTACCAATATCGTGCAGCCAGGCGCCGCGCTTCAGGTTTTCTTTTTCATGGTCATCCAAACCCATGGCATTCGCCAACTGCAACGTCATCTCTTTCACCCGTCTGGAATGGCCTTCTGTTTCATGATCCCGAAAATCCAACGCCCGTGACCAACCTTCAATAGTAGCGTCATACGCCTGCGCCAACTCAACACTGGCCTGTATCGCCCGTTCCTTCGCGCGTTTCAAAGCAGTGATATCTATTGATACTCCCAGTACAAATTCTGCCTCGCCGGTTGTTGAGAGAATAGGCCGTTTAATCGTTTGAAAATAATGCAACCCACCATGCGTATCTTTGACCCGTTCTTCAGGCAAGATAATCTCTCGCTGGTTATCCAGCACATCCAGATCTTCATGCCGCCAGCGAATCACCTGCGCGATGTCATGGTTAAGGTCACTTAAAGATTTCCCTTTTATTTCTTCAACAGACAACCCTTCAAACCGGGCGGCAGCTTCATTGA
>Ga0351874_1133_pt1 | contig 17909 bp, 16 predicted proteins | sample BONcelFGM3001C13_FD_206790 | JGI IMG/M metagenome (GOLD analysis project Ga0351874, IMG submission 206790) | Enriched cells from coal bed in the Powder River Basin, Montana, United States - BONCAT cells FGM rep3 HSBNCT.FGM.300.1.C13 ...
GGGGGGGCTGGGGCTGGGGCTGTCGCTGGTCCAGCAGATCGTAGAGGTTCACGGGGGGACCATCGATGTTTCCAGTGTCGAGGGGCAGGGAACCGTGATGACGGTGCGTCTGCCTCTGTCGGGGGCGCCGCCCCCGGTGTCAGCCCCCTCAACCCCCTGAGGCGTCAATATCCTGGAGGGTGGGGTTCCAGGTGAAACCCCCCTCTGTTACCGCTACTCCCCATCTGGTGTAGGTGTCGCCGTCGTTGTCCTCCACCCTGATGTCGTAGGTGCCGGGCGCCACGTGTATGGTCACCGTTTCCGACGGGGGGATGGGGGAGGTTATCCAGTTGTCGCCCCATTCGCTTGAGTCGGAGGGTGAACACAGTACCCTCGTGATCCTCCATGCCCCAAGGTCGTTGGTGATGGTTACAGCGCAACTGCCTGCCCAGGCGCTCTCTGCTGCTGCCCGCGTTTCCGGTGTAACCTCCCAGATGAGGCCCTCTTCGGTGAGTTGGGCGTCGCTGAGGATGTAGGTCCTTCCCAGATTGTCTGTGGCCATGATCTCAAGGTTGCCCGGGGCGGCCATGAAGCTTTGCGATACACCGGGTCTCAGTGAGCTGTCTAACTTGTTGGCGCTCCACTGTCCGCCGGGGACCCTGGTCTGAACCGCGATGATGAACTCGACCTCGAGCTTGTTCACGACGCCTATCGGGGCTTTTTGAGTTCCGCAGCCTGCAAGGAGGAGAAGGGCTGCTGTTACGGGAATCCTGAGGTATCTCAATTCTCCTCCTTCTTTTTTCAGTCCAGGTGGGCGAGTGTGACGTTCCAGGTGTAGCCTTCGCTGCCGATGACGACTTCCCACCTTGTGTAGGTGTCTCCGTCCTCATCGACGCAGCGGATGTCGTAGGTGCCCGGGGCAACGTTCAGGGTCACGCTTTCGCCGGGGACGACTGGGGTGGTGATGAGGCTTGTTTTCCAGGGCTGGTCCGTGGGGTCGATGTAGACGCCAGTGATGTCCCATGCTCCCAGATCGTTACTGATGGTTACGGGTACCTTTTTCGCGGCGCATCCTGCCATTGCAGCAATGGCCAGGGCGATGAGCAGGGCTGTTCTTTTCATCTCTACCTTTCCAGAAACTCTTCCGTTATCTCCCAGAAGAAACCGCTTTCGGTGACCTGGCAATTATACACGGCGTACGAACTGCCCATTCCATCCAAGGCCATCATGTCGTACTCGCCCGGGGCGACCCACACAACGAACTCGGCGCCGGGTTCGACGCCCTGTTCGCCTGTATGGCTTGTGCCCCAGTAGCCGTGGTCGGAGGGGGAGACCCAGATGGAGTCCGCCGGTGCGTCAAGGGAGTTCAGGAACGTCACTGGGCAGTTCCCGCTAATGTCGGGGAACCCCGAATCGATGTCGTTCAGGGTGACCTCCCAGGTGTATCCTTCCGCGGGAATGACCACGTTCCTTCTCGTGTAGGTGTCTCCCTCGTCGTCTGTTATGCGGATGTCCCATGTGCCGGGGGAGAGGTTGAAGACTCTCTGTGCTCCCGGGCGGATTATCTCGCTCTGGCCCAGAAGGTCGTCGCCCCACCCCTTGGTGTCGGTGCGGCTGGCGTGGACGTAGTGGATGGTCCAGCCGCCCAGCCCGTTCACTATGGTCAGCGGGGCAAGGTTGCCTATCGAGATGCGGCAGGACACGAGCAGCGGAACGCACAGAAGCAGGATGGTCTTTCTCATGGGTACTCCTTTCGCCCGGGGGACGAAAAAAGGGGGGGCCGAAGCCCCCCCTTTGAGGGAAGGACTAGTCCATGTCCGCCAGGGTGACGTTCCAGGTGTAGCCGGAGGCGGGAACCTCTACGCCCCAGATGGTGTAGGTGTCGCCGTCGACGTCTTCGCACTTGATGTCGTAGGTGCCGGGATTGACGTAGAAGGTGTAGGAGTCGCCTGCGTAGAGGATCTCGGAGCCCAGTCTGTCGTTGCCCCAGGGGGAGGAGGAGAGGTCGCAGTAGACGTACCAGATGTCGTAGCTGCCGAGGCCGTTGACGATGGTGACGGGGGCGGAACCCTCGCTCATGGCGTCAAAGGCATCGATGTCATCGAGGGTGACTTCCCAGACGTAGGGGTCGCGGGTGATCTCTACGCCGTAACGGGTGTAGGTGTCGCCATCGACATCTTCGATCTGTATGTCGTAGGTGCCCGGGGCGAGAAGGATGTTGAGCTCTTCGCCTTCGTAGACGATTATGCTCTGGCAGTACTCGGTGGAATCCCAGTAAATGTCGCCGCCCGCTTCAACAATGTTCACCCAGTAAATGGCGTAGTCGCCGAGGGCGTTCACTATCCTGATGTGGCCGTCGCCCGAGCCGCTCCAGTAGACGCCGTCGGCAACGGTCGTGGTCTCTTCGAAACTGAGGCAGTTGTTGAAGCCGACTGCGACGGTCATGGGTTCTGCTGCAACGGTGAAGGCGACCTTGTATTCGTAGCCTTCCTCATCTTTGGCGTTCAGGGTGTAGGCGCCGGCGGCAAGCTGGAGGATGACGGTGCCTTCGGCGGCAAGGGGCTCAAGGACGGTCTCGACACCTGCGGCGTCCTTGATCTTCAGTTCCTTGATGTCCCATTCGCCAATGGCGTTCTCGATGGTGACGGCGGTCTTCTTCACACCGCAGCCAACGGCCATGAAAACGACAAGAGCCGCAGCTGCCCAAAGTTTCCAGTTCACGGTAACCTCCTCTTTCATTGTTGAACCAGGTCGGACCGGTTGATGTCCCAGTCGTACCCATTTTCGCTAACGGCGACACCCCATCTTGTGTAGGTGTCGTCTCCAGCACCTATTGCCATCATGTCGTACGTGTCCGGGTAAACGTGGAGAGTGCAGGCTGCCCCGGGAAGCAATACCATATCACCAAGCACATCGGGTCCCCAGTCATCGCTGACTGCCGGGGAAACGAACAGGTAATATACGTCATCGTCATCGATCGCATTAGTGATGACAAGCATGCAGCTGCCATCGGGAGGTGGAGGGTTCTCCGTCGTGGCGGGAGTGAGGAACTGCGCAAGAGTGGTTCCGGTGCCCTGCAGCGCGCCGTTGAGGATGCCTGTGAGCCGGGGGGTAAGGTCCATGAGCCATTGGCCATCCTCGCGTACGAACCTGATCGGGACTGTTTCGCCCTGGGACGGCTCGAGGAATGCTTCGTCCCCCCTTATCGAAATGTCGATCACGTTTTTGCCGGTGTCGAAAAGGGTGTGCCCGGCGGCAATCTCCTTGAGGAGGAGGTCGGCCCGGTTGTCGATGGGCATTCCGATGGCTGTGAAGGCTTTGGCGGCAAGGTCGAGAAGCTCCCTGGTCTCCCGGGAGAGGCCGTCGTGAAGGTCTTCCCACCGGCAATCATCGAGGGCCGCCGACATTGTCGTGTAGCTGTCGTAAACGCCCTGCTGGCTGCCGCTCCAGCGGCATGAAGAAAAGATCGCAACGAAAAGCGCGACCCCGATGACCTTGTTCAAACGCCCCCCCTGAATGGAATCGAATACACCGGCAAAACTAAGCGAGACCCGGCTTCGGGTCAATGCTTGTTCCCGACCGGAAGGAGATTATCTTAACCTGAACCGGAGGGGCATGACATGGGAGATTACAAGGCTGGTTTCAAGTTTCCCAGGACGGAAGACCTCGATGCAGTCACCGGGCTTCCCCAGCGGAAGCACCTCGATCACGACCTTCCGGAGATCCTCAGGCAGCTTGGTCCCGACGGGCTGCCCCTTTCGGTAATCATGGTGGACATCGACAACTTCAAGATGTTCAACGACAAGCACGGTCATGACGTGGGGGACAGGGTGCTTCGGCACGTGGCCTCGCTCATTCGTGCGTCGGTGCGGTATCGCGGTGACGCATACCGCTACGGGGGCGAAGAGATCACCGTGCTTCTGCTGAACACCGTCTCCAGCGAAGCCCTCTGCACGGCGGAGAGGCTCTGCGACAAGGTCGGCAGGACGCCTTTTGTCATTCCGGGGTGCAATCCCCTTCAGGTAACTGTCTCGCTTGGGGTTGCCTCGACCGAGGTTGTATCCGGTGAAGAGATACTAGTCAGCGCCGACATGGCACTTCTTCAGGCGAAGAAGGACGGCAAGAACAGGGCCGGTATCTTCGATTCCAAGAAGAAACGGGACGGCGACAACGTCAAGGTAGACGTGTTCTACCCGGGCCACTCAAGCATATCCGTCGGGGGGTTCGTGAACCTGTCCCGATGGTTCGCCCACCGGAACGATCCGTTGGACATCGAGGCCCGCGAGATGTTCCTTCCCGGCTCCGGGAGCCGGGAGATAACCGACGGCGGCACGCCGCGGTTTGCGATGGTCGAAAGCGAGATCAGGGGCAGGGTCGTGGGCGAGGTCCAGCGTCACGGCGCCTCGACCTGGTTCGTGCTCGAGGTTGAAGGGGACATGTTCGACCTGATGGTCAAGGCCCTGGCGGAAATAGAGGAATGAAGGCGCTTTCCTGCGGCAGTTTCTGGCCCGGCGCGGGGCCTGTCAGGTCGGGTGTGAGGCTTTGTTTCGACAGGGGCCGGGTGATTTCGATGGAGAAGTGTTCAGGAGGCATTGAAGGCCTTGTGATGCCCTCATTCATCGACGGTCACATGCACTTTTCATGGAAGGCGTCTTCCCTCTCATCGATCGACCTTTCAGGCGTGTCGGGCTTAGACCACATGCTTTCCACTGTTGCCGCCGCCCCGTACTCCCCCGACCCGATCCTTCGCGGCATGGGGTTTGACGACTCCTTCTGGAGCGATCCGGCCCTGCCTTCGCTTGCCGCGCTCGATGCCGTCTCGGGCGACCGCCCCGTGGTGCTTACCCGTATCTGCGGGCATCTCTCACTGGTGAACTCGGCCCTGCTTCGGCTCATTCCGCCCGGAACCCCCGACGTTGACCGAACGACGGGGCGCCTCACCGAGGGCGCCTCACTGGGTTTCAGCAGGCTCTTCCCCGTTCCGGGTGATGTGCTTGTCCGCAGCATGGAGGCGTTCCAGCAGACGGTTTTCTCAAGCGGTGTGACCGGCCTGGGCACGATGGAGCACCTTCGGGAAGCCGACTTGATAGGCGACTGGGGTCCTCTTCTAAGAACGGCTGTAGGCGTCTTCTCCATTGACGCACCGGCCCTTCTCGACCGCGAACCCGTAAGGTACGCCAGGTGGATCAAGCTCTTTCTCGACGGCACCTTCGGGGCGGGAGACGCGGCGGTTGAAGGGGCGTACCCCGACGGCTCAATGGTCTCTCCCATGATGGACGATGAAGAGGTCGCCGCGCTGGCCGGGATCGCGCAGAGATGCGGGCTGGGCATCTGTGCCCACGCCATCGGAGCACGGGCCATCCGTCAGGTTATCGGGGCCTCTGTTTCGGGAAGGTCTCCCGGGGTCAGGGTCGAACACGCCGAAGAGCTTCTGCCCGTTCTGGAGGACTTTTCGGATCCCCCTCCGGGTGATGTTTCGTTCTGCATGCAGCCCAACTTCGTGTCCCGATGGCAGATGCCGGGCGGAATGTACGAGCGCAGGATGTCTGCCGACGGGGTCCGCGGGTTGAACCCGTTCGCTTCAGTCCTCTCACGGGGCTTCCCGCTGGGTTTCGGCAGCGACGGCATGCCTTTCGGTCCCCTGAAGGGCATCTCGGGCGCCACCCACCACCCATCACCCGACCAGAGGCTTTCGGTGGGGCAGGCGCTGCACGCCTACACACTGGGGGCTGCCGACGTGTGCGGTTTTTCCGATCTGGCCGGGGTGGTGGCGCCCGGACGGCCAGGGCATCTCTGCGTCCTCTCCGCCGACCCCTTCAGGGGCGTCCCATGGGACGAGATTTCCGTTGAGGCAACCATTCTCGACGGCGCCGTGGTTTTTGGCGACCCCGGCATCCTGGGGGAAGCATGACCGATGCCCTGTTCCTTTCCGAAGCCCGAAGGGTGGCCGAGATGTCCCTTCTCGAGGACGACGCCCTCAACGACGCGGCCGTTTTCGCGCTTGGGTCGGCCGCCCTGCTTCCCGCGGTGTGCGAGTTCAGGGCAAGGCAGCCCCTGGTGGTCGCGGGGTGGTTCGCCGTCGAAGCCGTTTACGGCGCCCTGGATGACAGCGTGCGTCTTGAACGGATCCTGGGGGAGGGCGGAAGTGCCGCTCCGGGAAGTGTCATTGGTGTTGTCAGGGGCGCGACCGGTACTGTGCTTCGCGGCGAGAGAAGCGCCCTGAACATTTTGTGCAGGATGTGCGGTATTGCCACGCTTGCCCGCAGGTTCGCCTCTGCCGCGCCCGGTGTGGACATTCTTGACACCAGGAAGACAACGCCCGGTCTCAGGGCGCTTGAGAAATACGCCGTGCGAGCCGGGGGGGGCGTGAACCACAGGATGAGCCTTTCGGACATGGCAATGTTCAAGGACAATCACATAGCCGCGCTGGGCGGTATCGGGGGGCTTTCCGCCGCCGTTGCGGCGGTTCGTTCAAAAGGGATCCCCATTGAGATCGAGGTGGATTCACTGGGGCAGCTTCCGGCAGTGTTCACACTGAAACCCGACCGGATACTGCTTGACAACATGCCCGTCGCAATGCTTCGCGAGGCCGTGGCCATGGCGGGGGGACGGTTCTACCTCGAGGCATCGGGAGGGGTCACGCTTGAAACCGTTGCCGGGATCGCGGCATCCGGGGTCGATGGGGTGTCGGTCGGCGCCCTGACCCACTCCGCCCCCGCGGCGGACATAGGCCTTGACTGGAGGGAGGGGCCCGGTGCACCAGCTTGCAATTGACGTCGGAAACACCAAGACCGCCCTTGGCCTTTTCGAGAAGGGGCGGCTCATTTTTCAGTGGAGGGTTCGAACGGTCCACTGGACACCCGATGAACTCTGGGTTCTGGTGCACTCGCTGTTCGGCGCATCCGGCGCTCCAATGCCCTCGGTGGTGGCCTACGCGTGCGTGGTTCCGCAGGTTACCCACGCCCTCGTGGGTTTTTCGCGACGCTGGATCCATACCGAGCCCATCGAAGTCAACCCCGGGACAGCCGGCATGCCGCTTGACTACCCCAACCCCCTCGAGCTCGGCCCCGACAGGCTGGCCAACGCCGTGGGAGCCCTGCTGATGGTCGAGGCTCCGGTTATCGTGGCGGATTTCGGGACGGCAACCACCTTTGATGTGATCGACTCGCGTGGGATGTATGTGGGCGGCGCCATTCTTCCAGGTGTTGGCACCGCGGCGTCGGAACTTTTCAAGAAGGCCGAGCGCATAAGTCCCGTAGACCTCGAGTTCCCTGAAAGCCCACTGGGGCGTTCCACGGTTGCGGCGGTGAGGTCGGGGGTTCTGTTCGGCGCCGTGGGAAGCGCGGACAGGATGACCGAGCTTCTCTCGGAGACAGTCGGGGGGCATCCCTCCCTGCTTGCGACCGGCGGCTGGGCCGGGGCCATCTGCCCGCGGTGCCGGGCGCCGTTCAGGGTCTGCCCCGAGCTTACCCTTTCGGGCATTGATGCCATCGGAAGGAAGAGGAGGTTTGATAATGGCTGAGATCCTTCTGGGAGTCACGGGAGGCGCCGCCACCTTCAAGGCCTGCAGTCTCGCATCCCTTTTCCGCAAGGCCGGGCACAAGGTGAACTGCGTGATGACCCGCGGCGCAACCAGGTTCGTAACCCCTACTCAACTAGCCTGTGTGACCGGTGAGCCTGTCCACACTACGCTTTTTCCGGAGCAGCCCGCCGAATCCGTACCGCACATAACCCTTACCGACAACCTTGATCTGATGGTCGTGGCTCCAGCCACGGCGCATTTTCTGGCAAGGGCCGCCCATGGCTTCGCCGACCAGCTCCTGACCGCGGCCTTTCTGGCGTGCGAGGCCCCGGTTGTGATGTGTCCCGCAATGAACTCGAGGATGTGGAACCATCCCGCTGTCCGCGAGAACGTCAGGATACTGCTGGATATGGGCGTCGTGATGGCCGGGCCTGTCGAGGGCCACCTGGCTTGCGGAACCGTGGGGTCTGGCAGGATGATGGAGCCCGAGGACATTTTCGAGGTCTGCTTCAGGCTTCTGGGAAGGAACTGAGACGATTTGAACCCTGTTCCCACACTTGAGTGGACCGGAGACAGCCTGAGGCTTCTGGACCAGAGGCTTCTGCCGGGAACCGAAGCCTTCATCGAATGCCGCGACGTTGAAACCCTGGCTTGCGCCATAAGGACACTGGCCGTCAGGGGAGCGCCCGCCATCGGCCTGGCGGCCGCCTACGGGGCGGTCATTGCCGCTATCGTGACCCCGCCAGGCTCCGGTTTCAGGGAGGGCTGCAGAAGGCTCATGCGAGTTCTGGAGGCGACCCGTCCCACGGCCGTGAACCTGTTCCACTGCCTCGCATCGCAGGAGAGGGTGCTGTCTGCGGCTGAAAACCGCGCGGCTGCCATTTCGGGCCTGCTCGAGAACGCCCGAAGGCTCCATGACCAGGACCTTGCTGCAAGTGCAGCGATGGGGCGCCACGGCGCTGCCCTTCTGCCGCCGGACTGCGCTGTGCTGACCCATTGCAACGCGGGAGGGCTTGCCACCGGTGGGCTCGGGACAGCCCTTGCGGTGATTTACGAGGCTCACGCCCGCGGGATCCTTCGGGAGGTCTACGCCGACGAGACAAGGCCCCTGCTTCAGGGTGCCAGGCTGACCGCGTGGGAGATGGTGAGGGCGGGCATTCCCGTCACGGTGATACCCGACTCGGCTGCCGCCTCCCTTCTTGCCTCGGGACGGGTGAACGTCGTTGTCGTGGGGGCCGACAGGATCGCCCTCAACGGAGACACCGCGAACAAGATAGGCACTTTTTCGGTTGCCCTGGCCGCCCGTGATGCAGGCGTTCCCTTCTATGTCGCGGCGCCGGTCTCAACTTTCGACTTCGCCACCCCCGACGGTTCAGGTATTGTCATCGAGAACAGGTCCGCTGGGGAAGTGGCCCGTCTTGGCGATACGGTTACGCTGGCTTCCGGGGCCGAAGTGTGGAACCCGGCTTTCGATGTGACTCCCGCGGGGCTGATCACAGGCATAATCTGTGAGCACGGCGTGGTGTCATCCCCCGCTGAGACGCTTCGAACACAGGTTGACAGCGGCTCTTGAACATCATACTGTCAGCCCGGACGATTTTTCGAGTGATGTGTTGTTGGAAGTCTTTAATTTGAACGAAGGAGAACCCGTGAGATCTTTCATTTTGGCTGCCTGCTGCCTTTGCGCCCTTGCCTTTGCCTCCCCCGGCGAGATCATCAGCCAGATCCCCGCTCCGGGCGGAAACCCTGACGGGCTCACATGGGCGGAGGGATACCTCTGGATAACCAGCGACACCGACCACATGTTCTACAAGATCGACCCCTCAAGCGGAGCCGTTGTTGACCAGATAACCCCTCCCGGCCCCGGTACGGGCGCCCTTACCGGGCTCACCTGGAACGGCACCCACCTGGTGGCAACCGTTCAACCCTGGAAGATCTATTTCATTGACACAGCAACCGGGCTTGCTGTCGATTCCATCCCCGCTCCCAGCAGCAGCAACAACGAGGGCCTTTGCTGGGACGGGACCAACCTGTGGAGCACCAACCCCAACAACAACGCAGTTTACAAGCTCGATCCCGGTACGGGCTCGGTTCTGGGTTTCTTCCAGCCCTACAGCCCCGCGGGCTGCACGGGGCTGGCCTTCGACGGCTTCAACATCTACATAAGCATGCAGAACACCCCTCTTATGTACGTGCATCTTCCCATGGTTCCTCAGCCCGTGGCATATTACCTGCTTCCCTGCGAAACCCCGCAGGATCTGGCATGGGACGGTACTTACGTGTGGCTCACCGAATACGAGGAAACAGGCGCGCAGGTATACCAGCTCGATCCCGGAACCCAGCACCTTGCCCCCGCGACCTGGGCCATGGTCAAGTCTGTGTTTACTGAATAGGAGTAGATTTCCCACTCAGGAGGTATGAGCGTTGGGGAAAACCATCGGCATTGATCTGGGCACCACGAACTCCTGCATAGCCTTTGTGGACAACGGGAACCCCACCGTTATCCAGACCAAGGCCGGAGCCAGGGTCATGGCGTCCGTCGTCGCCTTCACTGCAAAGGGCGAGAGGCTTGTGGGTCTTGTCGCCAAACGCCAGGCCATCACCAACCCCAAGAACACCGTAAGCAGCATCAAGAGGCTTATGGGAAGGAAATTTTCTGAAGTCGCCGAGCTTGTCGGCCGGGCCTCGTACACCATCGAGGAGAACTCGAACGGCGACGCCGCCGTACGCATAATGGACAGGCTTTACACGCCTCCCGAGATCAGTGCCATCATCCTCCAGCGTTTGAAGCAGACCGCCGAGGAGTTTCTTGGGGAGGACGTGACCGACGCCGTGGTGACCGTTCCGGCATATTTCAACGAAGTCCAGAGGGAAGCCACCAAGGCGGCCGGGGTCATTGCGGGGCTGAACGTGAAAAGGGTGTTGAACGAGCCCACCGCGGCCGCCCTTGCGTTCATGGAACCACGAGAGAGCAAGAAGATAGCCGTCTACGACTTCGGTGGCGGCACATTTGACATAAGCGTCCTCCAGGTGGTGAACGGCGTGTTCGAGGTGAAGTCGACCTGCGGCGATACCAATCTTGGGGGTGACGACCTCGACAGCCGTCTTGTCGAGTGGATCATGGACCAGTTCCGCACCGAGACGGGCATCGACCTCAACCGCGATCAGATAGCTCCACAGAGGGTGCGCGAGGCTGCGGAGAGGGCCAAGTGCGAACTCTCAATGACGCTCGAGACCAGCATCAACCTTCCCTTCATTGCGTCGGGTGACTCGGGTCCCGTCCACATGGAGATAACCATTTCCCGGAAGCTCTTCCAGAGCCTTGTGTCGGACCTTATCGGAAAGACGCGGGACCTTTGCCAGAAGGCGGTCGAAGACGCCCGCTTCAAGATGGAAGAGCTCGACCACGTGGTTCTCGTGGGAGGTTCAACCCGGATACCCATGGTGAAGGAGCTGGTGGAGGAAACCTTCGGCCGCAAACCCGCCCAGAGCGTGAACCCCGACGAGGTCGTGGCCATGGGGGCCGCACTCGAGGGCGCGGTGCTTTCGGGACAGAAAAAGGACCTGGTCCTTATCGATGTCACGCCCCTCTCTCTTGGTGTGGAGACCCTTGGCGGCGTGATGGCCCCCATCATCAAGAGGAACAGCCCGATCCCCATGAGAAGGGGAAGGGTTTTCACAACGGCGGTCGACAACCAGAACGTGGTAAGCGTTCATGTTCTCCAGGGAGAGCGTGACCTGGCCGAGGGCAACCGCAGCCTGGGCACCTTCGAACTCAGGGGCATTCCGCCCGCGAAGCGGGGCGACCCCAGGGTCGAGGTGGTTTTCGAGATAGACGCCAACGGCATCCTGAACGTGTCCGCGAAGGACATGAACACCGGGAACGCCCACAGCATCAAGGTCAATCCCAGCGGGGGCCTCACCAGCGACGAGATTAAGAGGCTCAAGAAGGAAGCCGAGGCAAACGCCGAGGCAGACCGCGCCAGGATCGTTCTGTCCGGACACAGGAATCAGGCCGACGAACTCCTCTACGAAGGCGTGAAGGTCATCAAAGCGGCCCGGGAACAGGTTGACCGTGAGTCGTGGCAGGGCCTCGAAGAGGAGCTTGCAAAACTCAAGGAGCTTCGCGAGAGCAGCAGCCCCGATGCCATTGTGCGTCAGATCACCAAGACCAGGGTTCAGATCGATGCCGTCTCGAAGCTTGTCGAGGTTTTCGAGACAAGGTTGGAAGGAGAGGCCGGAGGTCTCATTGACGACATTGAGATCACCGATGAGCCTATCGAGGGCATGACGGGCATGTGATGCCCCGGTTTCCGTGCCCAATTCGGGTTCAGTTTCAGGTAATCCGCCCACGGCTTTCCTCGTTTTGCGGAAAGCCTCACCGGAGGTCTGCTGATGCGTTTTGATCCCTACGATATCCTGGAGTTGTCCCGTGATGCCGGCGAAGACGACATTAAGCGGGCATACAGACAGCAGGCCATGAAGTATCACCCCGACAGGAATCCCGGTGACCATGCCGCGGAGGAGAAGTTCAAGGAGGTCGGCCGGGCCTACGACATACTCGCCGACCCCGAGAAGCGCTCGCGATTCGACAGGTACGGAACGGTTGACGACCATCCGGGGAACCACGGAGGAAGCCCTTTCGCGGGGTTCGACATGGAGGACGCACTGAGGTCATTCATGGAGAATTTCGGTTTCGGCGGCTTTCAGCAGGATTCGCCGGGACGGGGCGACGACCTCACTGTGTCCATCGAACTCACGCTTCCCGAAGCCGTGCTTGGCGGTGAGAGGCTTCTTCGAACCGAGCGCATGGAAGCGTGTGAAACCTGCGGCGGCAGCGGTGCCGATCCCGAAGAGGGCATGCAGACATGCCTTCAGTGCCAGGGTTCGGGCCGGGTCGTCAACGACCGCAGGACACTTCTGGGCACGTTCAGGTCGGTATCGCAGTGCCAGATATGTCGCGGCTCTGGAAAGGTTCCCCGCAAGCCGTGCGGCAAATGCAGGGGAAGGGGTGTCTACAGAAAGGCCAGATCCATATCCGTCCAGCTCCCCGCCGGTCTTTCCGAGGGGCACTGCCTGACGCTCAGGGGGCAGGGCCACCATCCCGGCGAGGGCGGCTCGCCCGGCAACCTGAGGGTCATGATCAGATCGGTCGATTACGGAAGGTTCATGCGCGAGGGTGACAACCTTGTCTACGCCCTGCCCGTCTCCTACCCCGAGGCCGTGCTGGGGGCCGTCCTTCAGGTTCCCGACCCCTGCGGCGGGGAGCCGGCTCAGGTAAAGGTTCCCGAGGGGGCCGTGACCGGAGACCGCATCCCGATCAAGGGCAAGGGGATGGGACGACTGGACAGACGCGGGCGCGGCGACCTTCTGGTCCATGTCGAGATCCATGTCCCCAGGAAGCACGGACGCCGGGAAAGAAAGCTGCTGGAGGAGATGGCCTCGATGGATGCCTTCATCCCTTCGAAACGCTGAGAATGCCCGGCATCCCCGAACCCCTTGAGTTCACCCGGATACTTCGGGACGTGGCCGGCGGCTGCCTTTCTGAGCAGGGCGCCATGGCGGTGCTTGGCCTTCAGCCGACACCTTCTCCCGAAAGGGCGCTGGAGCTCCAGACCGAGACTGAAGAAGCGGAGATGCTCAACACCATGGGGCTCAGGCCACCCGTTGACAATGCCCGCGTACTTTGGGAGAGCCTTGCCCTTCTTGAGAGGGGGGCCATCTACCTCGAGCCCCTTCAGCTTCGGGAGGTCGGGCTTGCCGCATCCGGTTTCGCACGGTTCAAAAGCGCCGCCTGCGCGGCCAATCCCCCCGCACTCCCGCTCGCTTCCCTTGTTGCCGGTCTGCCCGTTCTCGACAGCCTTTTCACCCACCTTCTTCGCATAACCACCCCCGAGGGGGAGCTTGCGCCCGGGGCCTCACCCAGGTTCGCGAAGCTCTTCTCCCAGGTCGAGCGGATGCGAAGGGAGATGTCCGCCAGGGTGGCCGAACTGGCCTCCAGATACACCTCATCGGGTGTGCTGCGGGATTCCCCGCCGTCACTTCGGAACGGCAGATTCGTTCTGCCGGTTGCTTCCGGCAAAAGGGGCTCGGTCTCGGGGATCATTCACGACAGGTCTGAAAGCGGCTCCACGCTCTTCATCGAACCCTCTGAGATGGTCGCTCAGGGAAACGCCATGCAGGAAGCCGAAGTCGAGCTCCAGAGGGAAAAGAGGCGCATTCTCCGTGACGCGACAGCCTTGGTCCGTGCGGAGAGGGAGGCCCTTGAGATGGGTCTCGAGGCATCGGTGGAGATCGACGCGGTCTTTGCCAGGGCTGTCTATCGGGCCAGGGAGAACACGGTTTTTCCGGGGTCCGGCCCAATGAACCTTCTGGGGCTCAGACACCCTCTCATCCCCCGTGACAGGGTTGTCAGAAGCGACCTGACACTGCCCGACAGCTGGAGGGTGCTTGTTATCTCGGGGCCGAACGCGGGTGGCAAGAGCGTTCTGATGAAGGCGGCCGCCCTGGCATCGGTCATGGCCCGCTCGGGGCTGGGAGCATGCGTTGGGCCCGGCTCGACGATGCCCTTCTTCAGAAGTGTGATGGTGAGCATGGGCGACAACCAGTCCATCGCCGAGCAGCTCAGCACCTACTCGGCGAGGCTTGCCGAACAGAGGAACATGCTCCGGCATGCCGACGAAACCACACTGGCCATCATCGACGAACCCGCGGCCGGAACCGATCCGTCAACAGGTGCCGCCCTTGCCGCGGCGGTGCTTTCCGAACTGGCCTCCAGGGGTGTTCGGGTCCTTGTAAGCACTCACATGGGGCAGCTCAAGAAAATGGCTTCCGAGACACCCGGCTTTCTGAACGGATCGCTGGCCTTCGACAGGGAGACGCTTTCTCCTTCCTATTCATTCATTTACGGTGTGCCCGGGGCATCTTTCACCCTCGAGGTCGCAAGTGCCGCCGGCATTGATGGAAGCGTTCTGGAAAGGGCCAGGGTTCTCGCGGGGGACTCGTTCAGACTTGACAACCTGCTGACCGAACTCACGATGATCAATGAGGCCCGGACACGTGAGACCGAAGCCCTCGCCGCGGAAAGGCTCAGCGAAGCACAGGCCGCCAGGGAGAGGGAGAGCGAGCACCGGAGCGCCATTGAGGAGTTGTCCCTTCTCCTCGAGATCAACCGGGAGGAACACAGACTGAAGCTGCAGGATATCTCCTCAAAGGCGGATTCGCTCCTTGCGGTCCTGTCCCGCGGCGGAACCGACCCTGGCCTGGCCAGGGAGGCCCGCAGGAAGATCAGGGAACTCGTTGTGAAGGAGACCGATAAAACCCTGGCGGGTGAAGCCGTGAAGCGACACTCCTCCGCGCCACCTCCGACGGGAGAGCTTTCGCCCGGAGACTGGGTTGACCTCGAGGGCTGGAACCAGCCCGGAAGGGTGGAAAGCATTGACGGAGCAACCGCCAGGGTCAGGTCGGGCAGCTTTCTGCTCACTCGTCCCGTGAGCTCTCTAAGCCGCAGGAACGATCCCGCTCCGGCTCCGGTCCCCTTCTCCGAGTGGGCACCCGTTAAGGGCAGCCACGAAGTCAACCTTCTGGGCAAAACGGTTGACGAATCGATAGGTGAACTTGACGAGAGGATAGACAGCGCCGTGGCGTGCGGCCTTTTCAGACTCAGGGTGGTTCACGGGAAGGGCACGCTGATGTCGTCCGTAACGGGATGGCTGAAGAAGGACCGCCGAGTGAAGACCCTCACACAGGCCTCACCCGCCGAGGGCGGCACCGGCGCCTCAATCGTCATTCTGAAGGACGGTTCGTGATGCCCGGCGACATCGACCGGATAAAGCAGCTCTCTGACATCATGTCCGTCATCGGCAGGCACATCGACCTCAAGCAGTCCGGCTCCTCGCTCAAGGGGATCTGCCCTTTTCACAACGAGAAGACGCCCAGCTTCCACGTCTTTCCCGGCACAGGCACCTGGCACTGCTTCGGCTGCGGAGCCGGGGGAGACGTGATCACCTTTGTCATGAGGTACGGGAACCTGACCTTCAGGGAAGCACTTGAGGAGCTGGCTGACCAGTGCGGGATCACCCTTGAGGGCAGGGGAACCTGGACCGGACCGGAGACGGGCCTGCTCGATGCCCTCCGGGATGCTCAGAAATGGTTCGTCGAGAAGTACCGTTCCAGTGATGGCGCCGCCGCCCGGAGATACGTCGAGGGAAGGGGTCTCTCCCCGGTGGCTGAAGCCCTGGGTATCGGCTACTCCTGCGAGGGGCTGTCCATTCACATGAGGGAGAGGGGCTACAGCGACTCGCAGCTGGAGCAGGCCGGGCTTCTTGTGCCGGGCACTGACAGCCGCCGCGACCGGTTCAGGAACAGGCTCACATTCCCGATCCGTGACAGGCGGGGCCGAACCGTGAGTTTCGGCGGCAGGACCCTGACCGACTCAGGCCCCAAATACCTGAACGGTCCCGACACCGAGGTCTACCACAAGGGCAGCATTCTTTACGGTTACTCCGACGCCGCGCCGGCCGCCCGTGAGACGGGCATGGTGATACTGGTCGAGGGGTACTTCGACCACGCCAGGATATTCGCATCGGGCTTCCCGGCAGTGGTGGCCACCTGCGGTACGGCCCTCACCGAGATTCAGGCCCGTACCCTGCGAACCATGGCGGAGGACACTCTGATCTGCTACGACGGCGACGAAGCCGGAACGAGGGCCGCGGTGAAGGCCGCGGTTGCGGTTCTCACCGTGGGCGGGCTTCCACGGGTGATCAGGCTTCCCGGTGGAATGGACCCTGACGATCTCATCGCGTCCAGGGGAATGGAAGCCTTCATGGAACTCGTGGAGAGGGCTCCCGGACCCATCGGGTTCTGCGTTTCCCTTCTGCCGGGGGGATTCCCCGGGGGGGTCGCCGGCGTCAGGGCGGCGAAAAGGCTTATGGAGATAGTCTCCGCCGCGTCGGACCCCCTGACCAGGGAACAGCTTCTGATGGAGGTCGAGAAGACTTCGGGTTTTTCCAGGGCATCGCTCGAGAACCATCTTGTAATGAAGCACGGTCAGGAACAGAAGAGGCTTCCCGAAGCGGTCACCGAGCGCGAACTGGACAGGGCGGACCGTGCAATCATATCGGCCGTGGTTGGCGGTGGAGCCCTTGACAGCAGCCTTCTCCGGTGGCTCGAACCCGATGATTTCAAGTCCGAACCGGGGCGCAGCATCTTTCTCGCCCTCCGGGGCCAGATGGACGAAGGCTGCACCACAGTGAGCTTCGGGATGCTAACACCGGAACAGGGTTCCATCTGTTCCAGGCTGGCTTCCTCCATGACCGGAATGAAGCCAGGCGACAGGGAGACGATCGTGAAAAGGGTTGAGAACGACAGGCTGAAATCCCTCCGGACCCGGATCAAACAAAGGCTTGCAGGCGCGTCTCCGGAAGAGATGCGTGAGCTTCTGGGGGAGATCGGGGACCTTGACAGGCGGAGGCATGCGGGAAAAGAATGATGCCGAAAAAGGCGCTCTCTGTGTTTTCGAGCGCTGCGTGAACAGGGCAGGGTATCGCTGCACGGAACACTGGGAAAGCCTTCTGGAAAGAATGCGGGGCTGCCGCGATGCCCTTGAGGAATTGCTGGGTCAGGGAAGCGCCGGTGAGGGTGAGTGGCAGGAGAGGGTCAACCTCGAACTCGAGCATGCGTCACCCGAAAACGCAGCGGCCATTAAAACATTGAGGGAAGCCCTTCTGGACATGGAGGCCGAACTCGTCGAAGGTCACCTGCGCCTGGTCCTTCATGTGGCCAGACGCTACTTCGAGGGAGGGATAGGCTCGCTGGAGGACATGGACATAATGCAGGAGGGCTGCCGGGGGCTTCTCAAGGCCGCCAGAAAGCACGACCTGAAGGGGTACTCGGGGTTCAGCACCTACGCGGTGTTCGTTATAAGAAGGTGCATCATCGAGGAGGTGAGCCGTCAGTCCAAACTTGTGAGGGTCCCCAGAAGCGCCCTTAGAAGGGGTTCAGTGGCCAGGGGACTTCTTGACGGCTTCGTGGCCGAAAACGGCCGCCTTCCCACCCTCGACGAAATGGGCCGGTGCGCCGAACTTGAGATGGACTGGCTGCTGGCACTCTCACTTCTCGACATGCAGCACGTTTCCATCGATGGTCAGGGCTGCGACGGCCTGCCGCCCTCGCCCGAGCAGCCCCACCTCGAGGTCGCCCGGGAGATGGAGGCCAGGCGGATCGCGGAAGCGCTTCACAGACTGCCCGAGAGAAGCAAGACCGTGCTTGTGCTTCGGCTCGGCCTTCTGGACGACCGTGTTGAAACACTGAAACGGGTGGCGGAGATCGTTGGGGTTTCCGTGGAAAGGGTCAGGCAGATCGAACATGACGCGCTCGGGAAGCTCAGGAGTTGTCTCTATCCCGATAC
>Ga0351874_1137_pt1 | contig 17241 bp, 15 predicted proteins | sample BONcelFGM3001C13_FD_206790 | JGI IMG/M metagenome (GOLD analysis project Ga0351874, IMG submission 206790) | Enriched cells from coal bed in the Powder River Basin, Montana, United States - BONCAT cells FGM rep3 HSBNCT.FGM.300.1.C13 ...
GGGGGGAGGACACCCGTGATTTGAAAAGTTAAGCAGCGTTTTCCGGGGTCGTCCAACTGGTAGGACACCGGTCTCTGGAACCGGATGTTCGGGGTTCGAGTCCCTGCCCCGGAGCAATGAAAAACCCGCCATAAAGGCGGGTTTTTTATTGCTCCATGGCAGGGCGAGAACCGCGGCCGAAAGGCCGCTGGTTCGACACGTCGCTGTTGAGAAGCGGCAGTACTTTGTACGGACGCTTCAATTACAGCGACGGGTGTCCGAAAGACATCAACAGCCGTTGAGTTCGCCAAAGGCGAACGATTACGGATGTGATGTCTGAAGGACTTCCCTGCCCCGGAGCAAGGAACGGCTGGCATCTTTAGGTGCCTCCACATCAGCTTCATGTTGCTAATTGACCGATAGCTTTTAATATCGGGGGGGGGTATGCAGAAACAACAATAATCCTAGCCTCCGCACTAATAGCGTATCTACCGTCCTCTCTCTTGAAATCTTCGGCTACCTCCTCTACATCTGGCTTATATTCCTCAATCAACTCTTCGCTATCAAGGTCCAACACCACTCTCAATACGGCATCTGTAAATTCATTCCTATCGTTCAATACTACAGTATATGAATATGTAGTCGATGTTACACTACCAAACCGCCTCAACTGTTCCTCAAACTCATCAAGGGGGATATAATTCCATCTGCAATGTTCTTCCAAACAGGAGTATCTCTTCATTAACTTTCCAAGTTCGGTTTTCTCATGATCATTTAAAACTATAATCAATTGTCCGCCTTTATTTAATGCGTCAAACGACTTCTTGCAGGTGGGCAACCATCTGTCCTTGGAGATGAAATACAGAGCATGACTGATAAATATTAGATCGTAACAATTATCAAGATCGTGCGCCTCGTATCTCCTAGGAATTATCTTTGCCTTCGGAAAATGATCTTTCAATCCGTCATGATAATCGGTTTCGGGTTCAACCAGCGTTAAATGGATTGCATGGCTGTTGATTAGTTGAGTTATTTCGCCGGGGCCCGGACCAACATCCAGAACTTGGCCATAGACTCTATCATTGAATATTTTTCTTAGCTCGTAAGCCAAAATTTGTTTCTCATCAGTCTTTGAAAAATAGAGTTCATCAAAATTCTCTCTTGGCATAATATAATCGCTCATAGAACTGACACCTCTCGCTTTCCAACTCTTTGACCTCCAAAAATAAAGATTTTTAGCAGCCTGAACAATGACCTTATTACATAAGCATATTTGTCATGCGACATTCAACTTCCCCAGCAAATAGCCTACCCGCTCGAACGCGTCCCTCTGAAGCAAGGCTCGCTCTTCAGTGTCCGAGATCTCCTCGAAGTCGGCTACGAATTTCGGACCGACGTGTTTTTCAGATGCAAACTTCTCGGCGATCTTCTCCAAGCCTTCCTTGACGAGTCCATGCGACATGAATGGTTTGAAGGCATCGACCAAGGGATCAAGACCTCCCGGATAATTCTTTAGGCAATAGTAGATATCCCACGCGTCTTTTTCCTTCATGCGATCGGCGAGCGCCATACCCTTCATGACGATGAAAGGTACGATCGAAGCGACGCGAACGGTTACGGAATCCTGTCCACCATCAGGGAGATCACCCTCGAGTTTGATTTCAACCGGATGCTCGAAGGCGAGATCGCAACCACGTGCTTTGCGCGCGTGAACATCCTGAACCTTTTGATGGCGGTGTTTTTTTGTCGCACCCTCATATTCTCCGGCGAGGAGATCCACCTGAACCACGATCTCCTGTCCCTCGACGACAAGCTTTCGGAAGAAGATGAACGGCTGAGGACCTTCTTCGTAACCACGGTCTTTGAGAAGCTTGAGGATCGTCTCATATCCTTCGGCCTCAATGCTGCGATGATTGAGCGCTAGATCGACGTCCGTGCTTCCGACATGAGGGGTTTCTTTCGACGGCAGGAGAAGCTCCGGAACCCAACCGCCGACGAGCACGATGTCTTCGTGATAAGCACCGAGAAGATGCGTGAGTTCGAGCAGTACCGACCGCGCCGCGTGAACGGCGCGAGCCTCGTAATCTATTTTTGTCACCATGTCGGACGAACCTTCCTTTCCAAAATCGTCTGGGCGGCTTCGTCACCGCGACCGCGGAATCCTACGAGATCAAGATAGGCTTGTAGGGGAGAAACGATCTTCATTCCATCTATTTCCTGTGAGCCATAATAGACACCTTCATCCGAAGGGATAGCAATCACGATATTGGCTCCACTCGTCACCGCCTTGAGTCCCAACTCTAGTGCAATCGCATCTGGATCACCACTCACGTACGCCATCGCACGGTTTGATCTCACTGCCGGTGCATAACGTGAAGCCGCAGAAAATCCCATGAGCGCGTAAGGGATACTCTTCGCGTCACAGATCTTTGCAAGTTCGGCCTCAAATTCCGCAGGACTTTTGAGCGTGAAATATTCAGACCAGTTCTTGCGGGGGACATACGCCACGGCCCATTTAACAAGAAGCACCTCGGCGTCTTTCAGGATAATCCCATCGTCATCAACGATGATCATTTCCTGATCCAAGAGAATCCTTTTCACATTGAACGCCTGACCGAGGCTCACGCCTGCTTTGGGGCCAAGCTTCGCTATGCGCCATTTCTTTTTCGGATCTTCGAGGAGGACGCGGAGCACACGCGAGGCCTTCGGTGTGAAGAGCGAGCGTTGCTCACGCTTGGCCGAAGGTAGAGCGGGTTGCCCCGATCGTTCGATGAAGATGCCCCCGAAATTGATTCGGCAATTGCCGGCGAAATCAACGAACCCGACATTCTCGGCTTCACAGATCGCGGCCGATTCTGCCGAGATATAAGGGGCCGCCACAATACCATAAGCCTTCGGATAGGCGCGTCTCCGCATCAAAAGAGCGCCTACAGCCTCCCGCACGATTCGGGGCTGTCCACTGGGCTTAACTTCAACGATTAGCTCCAGTTTTCCCGTCGGAGTAGCCAGTTTTGCAAGAAAATCCCCATTAATTACCCCAGAAACAGCCAATTTCTCCATAGAATCGATAGAAATGGAAGTTCGCTCAAGACAGGCTTTTAAGGCCTCCTGAGCTTGAATCTCCAATGTCTCCGCAGATACTTTCATTATTTAGGCACCTTTCAACATTTGCTGAAAGCCATTATAACAATGAAAGCATCAAAATTCAAGCTTTTTCAGCTTGATGGGCAGACGTCGGAATAGCATGGGCCATGTTTACGATATTTCTCGATAATCGCCCAATAGGAGATTATCCCGAAAAATCGTAAACAGCTCATCTCCGCTTCGTCGCCTCTTTCGCCACCACGGCCGTTACGATCCGCTTGACGACCTCGTTGATCGTGCCGTCGGGGTAGATGAGTCGGTTCGATTTGAGGATGTCGGAGTGTCTTGGAGCGTAGAGGTCGGCCGACTCGCGCACACACTCGTCGGCACTTCGTCATCGGATGGCCCTTCATACGAAGGGCCAAAATTCGCTGAAGGTCGTCGGCATCGGCCGCTTTGTACCAATTCGTGTGATCGTAGAAACAGGAGGTCCATAATTCTTCGAGCGTCTCTTCGTCACCCACGGGTGAGAACTCAACCTTGAGGTACTGCCACGCGATGAACATCCGCAAACGGGTATCGCTCCCTTGAAGGATCGAATATTGCGCGGGGTTTTCCTCGCTCTTGATCTCCTCAAGGACGCCCATCGTCGCCCTCCAACTGTTCGGCATTGCGCTTCATGAAGGCGAGCACCTCGACACGCGCGTAGCGAATAGTGTGCTTGCGCTTGAAAGCGGGTTCCGGAAAATCTTTTTCCAGCTCCCAGCGCCTCACGGTGCTGACGGAAATGTTGAAGAGTTCCGCGATCTGCCTGCGGGACAATAGTTTTTCGTTCATGCTCCCCCCTTGCAACCTCTACCGCTTTTTTGCCTTCGGCTCTTTGCGCGTGAGCTCCGCCTTCTTCCCCGTGAATTCTTCCCAACGTTTCACTATGACGTCACAGTAGATGGGATCGAGCTCCACGAGCCGCGCCTTACGGCCGGTCTCTTCGCAGGCGATGAGCGTCGAGCCGCTGCCACCAAAGAGGTCGAGGACGATTTCCCCGTGCTTCGTGCTGTTGCGGATCGCGATTTTGATGAGCTTCGTGGGCTTCTGCGTTGGATGTTCATAATCGCGATCTCGACCGAGGCGCCAGACGGTCGTCGCGCCATTCTTTTCTTTTTCGAGCAGCTGTTTTGTCCTCGCGAGCAATTCCTCGTCGGAAAGTTTTTCGCTCCACTCGGTGTATTGGCACCGGTCACCGTAGAACTGCACCGACTCGCCGCGCTTGTGACAGTAGAGGATCGGTTCATGCTTCCAACGATAATCACCCCAGCCCATCGAGGCCACGGCCTTCACCCAGATGATCTGGTTGCGCACTTCGTAGTCGTTGGCATTGAGCGCGTCCTCGAATTCGCGATGCGTGCGGCTGGCGTAGCAGACATAGGCTGGCGCATTCGGGGTCGTGCACTCCTTCATTGTGGCAAACGCACCTGTGAGAAACTTGCGGAAATCGGTCTCGGCCATATTGTCGTTCATGATCTTGTTCTTCGTCTTCTCGCCGCGACCGGAGTAGTTCACGTTGTAGGGCGGATCGGTGAAAACGAGTTGGGCCTTCTCGTCTTTCATGAGCGCGCTCGCGATCTCGACCTTCGTAGAATCGCCACAGAGCAAACGATGATCACCCAAGAGATAGACGTCGCCTAGTTTTGACTCCGCCTTCTTCGGCGGCCGAGGGCAATCGTCGGGATGCGTCTTTCCCTCGTTGTCTTTGAAGTAGTAGCCGTTCAGAAACTCATCGAGATCGATCTCGGGAAAACGCACGCCGTTCATCACCGCCTCGGCATCGAGACCAGCGAGTTCTAAGAATTCGAAGAGACCCGACTCGGTGATGCGTCCGTATTGAGACGTGGCCGCGAGCACCTTTCGTTTGGCCTCTTTCTCGTCCTTCGCCTCAATGAAGGCGACGGGGAGTTTTCCGCCCGCAAGCGTCCAGCCATCCTTGAGCATCTGTTCGACGATGAAGAGGCGCTGATGGCCATCGATGATTTTGCCCTTGCTCTTTTGCTTCCACACGCAGATCGGAAACGAGAAGCCGAGTTCGGCGATCGATTTCTTGCCACGCTCAATATTTTCCTTATCGAGATATTTCAGTTTGCCTTGAAAGCGTTCGAACTCCGAAAGAGAAAGTTCCCCCGCGCCTTTGCAGGCGATTTTTATCGCTGGCATTCGTTCCCCCTTATTCGCCGAGTGTTTCGATGTCTTTTTTGATTCCGTCCGACCCGATCATCATCGTCGGTGCGTACTTGTCGCGGATGAAGGCGTCCGTCGCCTCTGCCGAATACCCTTGCGCGATAAGCCACTCGCGCAGCTCGGCCTCGGTCTCAAACACGGGACTCACCGGCGTGCCCTCGCTCACGTTCTCGTAGATCTGAAAACAGGTCGGATCTTCGTTCCACTTGAGGCGATATCGCTCCGGCCTCGGCGGTTCGGCGTCCCACAGCCAGAAGTAGGGGACTTCCTCTTTCGTCGTGCGGCCATCGACGAGATCTTTGTGCGTGCCTTGATCCCACGCAATGCACGCATCCATCCAGCGCCTCGCAGCAAGCACGAACTCCTCGTCGTGTAGCGGAATGAATTCGCCGCGCGAGCTCTTCGGATGCTCCCAACCCATCGGTACTTTCCTGATTTCCCTGCCCATTGCGCACCTCCCGCCTGCCTCGCCTTGCTTGCATGGCGGGCAGGCCTTTTTTATGTCCGCGTAAATCCGCGTAACGGTTTTGATGTTTCTCTCACAATTTCACACGGTTGCGCCTCATCTCACGGTGCAGTCCATCCGCAGCGACCTTCACGATCGGGGCGAGCGGATGTCGCTCGTTGAAGAGGCGCTCCTTGCGCTTGAACTCGCGCATCTCGAAGCCCTTCACGTCCACGACCTCAATTTTTCCGTCTGGATAGTAGACGAGAAAATCCGCCTCCCACTTGATCTCAGGCGTAATGCGAAAGATGGGATGGACATCGACATGGAGAATTGCGCCGGCGGCGAGAAGCAGTTTCAGGTGATGCGCGTAATAGAAACCCTCCGCCTTGCTGTCGAACCTCCAGCCATCGATGACGACGCCTTCGCTCCGAATTCGGCCGGGGCGAGAAACTCGCCACGCACGAGTCGGTCGGGTTTCGCTTCGTGCCGGAAGAAAGCAAGGTTTACCCATGAGATGCCTCGCTTTCGCGGGCGAGGGCCAAACACGTCGCCGCACGTGGCGGCCACGTTCGCCCTACGTGCCCTGAAGCCAGCCGAGGTCGGGGGTTCACCCGACCATTCCCGAAACCGCCGCACACGGGGCAACCACCGGCAAACCGGCCCAATTCAACCCCCACGCTCTTTTCTGCCTTTTCACACACGAATGCCTCCCTCGGCTAAGCCGCCAATTTTTCGGTGAATTTTAGGATTTCTGCTGCAAACGAGGATTCTAGGAAAGTTCGGTATTCATCTACTTCCCCGAGCAAAAAGCGAAAGGTGCCTTTTGGCGCCTTCCGTTTTTTATTCTAGGCAAAGGATGCGAACCAGCCGCCATAGGCGGCTCGTTCGCACGCCGATGTTGAGCAGCGGCTGCGTTTTTGCAGGCACTGCGATTACAACGGCGGGTCCTTTGAATGCGAGCAGATGGTTTCTATCTGCGAGTGTTCATAAAAAGGGAGTCCCTGCCCCGGAATAAAGCTTACGGGCATCTCTAAAAACCCATCATCAAACGATTATCATCTATTCCCGCATGCTTAAAGCGGGAATCCAGTCATATTCTTTTCTCATGCGGCTTTCAGGGACTGGATCCCCTATGACACCATTCGGGGATGACAGTCATAAACAGGTTTTTAGAGATGCCCTTACGTTATTTCTTGGAGTCTTCATCCGTCGAAGGTGTAGTGGCGGGCAGGGGCGGCCCTTCGACTGCGCTCATGGCAGGAGCAACACAACGGAAACCGACATAGCTGCCGCGAAAGTCGGAGATGAGGTTGTGGCGGTAATCAGCGAGCAAGTACCAGTCGTAGCCGTGGTACGTGGCCCACGACCCGCCGCGGATACGCTTATAAACATCGTCAACACCGCCTAGTACCCATTCCCAAACATTTCCCGTCATGTCCTGAACGCGTTGTGGATTGGGGAGAGTGGAACCGACGTCGGCAGGACCATCGGCATCGTAGATCGCTTCCGTAGGATTTAAATTTCCACTAGCCGTGCAATAGGTTCCGCTGCCACAGGCGTTTTCCCACTGCATCTCCGTCGGGAGATCGGCCCCTTTTCCATACTTGAATTCGCAATAGCCTCGCGCCTCTCCCCATTTTACATAAACTGCAGGTTTCCTGTCGCCCTTCACAGGAGGACCTTGATCCAATAATCTGGATACTTCTAGATACGCGCTTGGATCTGTGCGACTCAAAAAAGCCATGAACTCGGCTTGAGGTTCCTCAGTTTTACCAATACAAAATGCCGGCTCGTCCGAATGAACAGCACCCTTGGGGCTTTGAAACACCATTTCTTTATGACAAGATGGAATAACGATATTCGGATCAACCGTCTGCCCATTAGCTGGAGGCATGTCATCTAAAATCCAAGCTCGAGAACTACATCCCTCTACTGAAAAATCGTCCATAAAATCCCCTTAATTTTAATGAAATTGTTTAAGCAATATGGTTGTCGGCATATCTCCAAAAAAGTTGTGTGTTTTCTCAACTTTTTTTCATCTTCTAAATCAAGGCCTTGCATACACTTTGTCGCCTATGGCTCCATGAACGTCTCCGGCTACGACGATTGTCATGACTATTTCTCCAGCTTCTCAGCTACAGCACAGACAATGTCGAAGGCTTTGTCGAGATCGAATTGCTCGAAATCTTTCTTCCGCAGGACAGAGCCGAGTTCCGAATGAAGCTGTTCCTTAAGAGCCTCTTTGCGTGAGATCGACAAATCGACCTCTTCATTTCTAGGGACTGCGAGTTTTGCAACAACGAGATCGATAAAATCCTTTCTCTGCGGATCAAAACCCATCGAGGCCACCGCATGAAATACATCGTAGAAGTCGCGAATTGCCGGCTCCCGTCTCGTCATCGCTGCTCTAAACTTTTCGGCATAGGCTTCATCAAAGGCCATGACCGCCACGGGAAATGCCGATAAGACTTGGGATTCCTTGATGGAATCGATGAGAAGCGTTTTCACTAGTTTATGCTCGATCGGACGAAGAGTATTCTCCCTCAATCCGATTTCGATCTTGATTCTCTCAGGATCTCCCGTCACCTGACTGGCATAGGATGCGTAGCCAATATATTGCTTGGATGCATTGTGGCCGCAAAGTCCCATCTCCAATCGGATTCCTGAGACCTCGTGAGCCAGCCTCTCCATGAGATCTTTGTATGGTTCCGCCGCCTTGCTTCTCTCGGCGCGGGTAGCCTCTGACGGAAGAGGGATGACAAAATCCAGATCTTCGCTCAAACGATAGAAGTCGGTGTGCACCTTCGAGAGAGCTGTGCCACCTTTGAAAACAAGCGACGAACTATCGTTCTGGTAAAAGAAGGCTAGCACCAGTGAGCAAAAATAATCCTTCTCAACGAGTTTCGTGCCAAATCCAGTTTCGCCAGCCGTGAACGTAATGGCATCACGAAAGAGCTCGGCCTTTTCATGATAACGACATGATTCAGTAGGTAATGCGATCATTGATTACCACCCCCCAGTAAGAATCGACCTGTCCACGCTTTGGTTTTCGCGGAACAAGAGGTATGACGGCTTTCGAATCGCCAATAGCTTTCTTGAGAAAGCGCAAACTGCGTTTTGAATCACCGCCCAGTTCCAAGAGACATCCAATTCGGCGAAGGACCGCCTTGTTGCCGCATTTTATGGCCATCCGCGCAAGTTCCCGCTTGAAGCAAGGATCATCGTGGCATGAGGCTATGATCCATTCAAATGCGCGCGGTATCGTATTGAAACGCGACCAGTCATAAATAGCATCGACCAGCGCCTTGGACTTAGAAGCCATCACGATCTTTGCACCGTCCGGCCCAGTTGACCTGACCCATCCTTGAAGCCGCTCAGCCGAGGTCTTGACGAAGACAAATGCATAACCGCCGATTTCCTTTTCTCCTGAAAAACGATCGTTATAGACAAAGAGCCTGTTTGGAACCTGCTCGTCGAAACCGTAGAGGTGAAAGGCATTGGGACCGCTGATCTGATAGGTCGATCCTGTGAGCTCCATGAGTTTGGAAAGGAGAAAATATTCGCTTACATTCAGACGGCCTGAAGGAGACAGCTTCGACGGTACACAATATGCTCCCCGTTTGAGGCGAACAATCTGCCCCTTGCCTTCGAGCCTTGAAAGCAGTCTCATCTCTTGAGCCTTGGTAATTCCTAGACCAGCAGCAAGGTCGCCAAGGAGTAGAACCTCCTTTTTCAGATATTGGGCATAGGAAACAGCTCGGAGCGCCTGACTGCTCATACCGACCGAACGTTTTTTGTTTTGTATCATATTTCTCGATACTCTCCAAATAAGAGAATACCTCGAAATATAGTATATTGCAACTAAACATATTAGCTTTAATAAACAAATACATACGCATATTGCAACTTTTTATCTCTATTCAACAAGATTCAATATTGTTTAGTAAGTGAGCCAGCACGCCCAATAATGGCTCGTATTTTCAGTATTTAGGCCACTTTCAACAAATGCTGAAACCTGCCATGTAAACAAAACATGACGTCGGACCCTACAAACCTCACTCCGCTTCGTCGCCTCTTTGGCCACCACGGCCGTGACGATGCGTTTGACGACGTCATTGATCGTGCCGTCTGAGTAGATGAGGCAATTTAAAAATATCGGAGTGTCTTGGGGCGAGCACATTCATCTGCAGACGGAGGCAGATGGACCTTGGCACCGATGGGTCTGATATTCTAATGGGTCTGCCTGATGGGTTTTTACTTAAAAAGTTCCCGAAGATCGACTTTCTGCCATTTGAAATATTTCGGCAGCTGTATCCATAACCTCAAGTTTTCGGGGACCGCAACTATCTGGTAAACGGTCTCGGCGTCATAGCCGGAAGAAGGAAAAGAACCTCCGCCATTTTCGATGGTGAGTTCCAGCATCGACTTCATCGTCTCATCCGTCAGAAGACCCTTGTACTTAGATGAGTTTGCGAGGGCGATCCAGTTGTTTCGCCTTAGTTCCGTATATGTTTGTGCAGCTGGATCGGCGGGAAGCGCGTTGATTGTCCAATCGTCGGGATATTCCACAAAATTGTTTGCAGTAGATATGAGCCCCAGCTGATCTTCCGACTCTGTAAATTTATAAGTCCCCTGCGTACACCAAAAATAAGAATAGGCAACGCTATCGTCTGCAACCGTCATTATAAAAGAAGCGGATGCCGGCCCTGCCATAAATGACGCATTGAGTTCATCCATGGTGGAGCTGTTTCTCAAGAACTCAAAGATCGCCGCATTTGGATCCTTGAGGCTGTCATCTGTGAGTGTTGAAGATAAAGAGCCGTTTTGCATATCTACCCATAGCCCTTTGTTGTTCATGCCGGTCTGAAAATACTGAAATTGGCCCATGTAATTTATGTCGGCTACAGAGTTGCCCGTAGGAGGGTTGTAAACGGTAACCATCATGTAGTCCTTAATCTTATCGAGAGAGCCGGTATTCATATCCCAGTTGCGTCCTACGACGAGCGGCCCTCCTCCGGTATAGTCGCCCCACGCCGCCACCGCAGAACAGCCGGCGATCGCAACCAACATTGATTCGTTGATCAGCTGCAGTTGTGTGAGCGTAAGCTCGGATGTTTCCGCCACACCCTGCATAAACTCCTTCGTCTCAGCGATGGCGTTCGCGTAGGAAGCCTCTGCGTTCTGGACAAAATCATCATAAGAGATGCCCTTTTCGCCGATGAGATAATCGATCACTATTTCATTATAGTAGGTCTCAAGATACGACTTCAAAAGATGACCATACTGTTGTCCCATTTCTGAAAAAGAACCGACCAATTTTATAACTTTGATATTGCCGGTACCTTCTGGAGTTGTAGTAGTGTAGAGCGTGGCGCCATCGTAGCTGGCGAGTTCTTTAAGACCATAGCCGTCGCCACCGCCGCATGATGTAAAAACAAGGGTTAACGCCGTTACAAATAAAATCGTGAGTATTTTTTTCATGGCAGCAAAATAGCTGAAATCAAGTTATCACGCCATAAATTTTATCAGATCGACCTTCTTCGGTATTTCGCCGCCACAGCATCGTAGGGGAAACCCCGTCGGCCGGAGAAAAGTTTCGCAAACCTGAAACCAGGAAATCCGTGACTCGTGACTCGTAAACCGTAAAATCCGTAACCCGTGACTCGTAACTCGTAAAACTCGTAACTCGTAATCCGTGACAAATGGATTTTCCCGGTCCCAGATCCCAGATCCCCGGTCCCCGGTCCCCAGTCCCTTTTTTGTTTGCCTTTTTCGACAAAAGAGTGCAAAAGACCCCGAAAATTAAGGAGAATTTATGCGCGTACGTTTTTTTAATATCATCGCAGGTCTCGCATCTCGCCATCCATGGAAAGTGGTGATGATAGCCTTGTTTATAACCATCGTGTCGGCGGCGTATTCAACCTCTACGATAAAGTTAAACGCAAACCTAGACGAGCTCGTCTCTGAAGATCTCGATTATCACCGTCGCTATCTAGATTTTCTCGAAGAATTTGGCGACGAAGAGTACCTCTACGTCGTGGCCGATTCCGCCGGCGATATGACAAGGGCCAAACAATTCATCATGTCCCTTGCTGCAAGGCTTCAAAAAGTCGATGGCCTAAAACATGTCATCTGGAAAATAGACAACCCGGTGCTCGAACGCAATTTTCTGCTCTACTTAACACCAAAGCAGCTTGATACGATAAGAGGAATTCTCACCGAAGGTCCGTTTACAGCGGGAAACATCGCTTCATGGCAGGACTTCGCACCGCTTTTCGGTGGTCTTGCAGATCGCATCTCCAAACCCGTTTCGGCTGAAGATGAAGAGGAACTGTCGCAGGGCTTTACCTTCATCGACGATCTCCTGGGCGGCATTGCGGCGGTGCTCTCAGGCGGCACGCCAAACGAATCTGGAATGCAGTCGCTCTTCTTCGGTGACGACGGCACCTTCGACGCGGACGGTTTCTACAGAAACGGCGACCTGTTCTTCCTCATGATAATGCCCGAAAAAGATTTCACCACGATGGAGGTAATAGAAAAGCCGCTTGCCGATATCAGATGGGCCATTTCCGAAACGAGGGCCGAATTTCCCGGTCTCGATGCCGGGCTCACCGGCCGGCCGGTGCTTTCCGCCGACGAGATAGCAACCTCCGATCGCGACATGACCCGTGCAACCCTTCTCGCAATAGTTCTCGTTGGTATATTCTTCATGATATTTTTCGGCAGCATAAGCCGTCCCGTGCTTGCAATGTTCTCACTCATCATGGGCATATCGTGGACGTTTGGCGTTGTGGCCCTTCTCTACGGCACGCTCAACCTTCTCTCGATAGTATTCACGCTAATACTCATCGGTGCATCGATAGAATATGCGATACACCTCGTGGCCAGATATCAGGAAGAACTCTCGCAGACCGGCGATATCGAAACGTCGATGTCGCGGGCACTTGTTACCTCCGGCCGTGCAGACCTTACAAGCGCATTCACGACTGCGGCCGCTTTCTTGACTATCATCTGGAGCGATTTCACCGCTCTCTCCGAGCTTGGCATAATAGCCGCCTCGGGCATAATTTTGTGCCTTACAGCTATGCTCGTGGTTTTGCCCGCCATGATAACACTGCGTGACAGAAAACGCGCGCCCATGGATCTCAAAAAGGTAAGGCCCTTTGCCATACCGGGTCTGGCTTTTATCTATCGCAAACCGTGGGTGCTGGCCGTAGCATCATTGGTGGTTACAGCGATATTCGTCCCGTTCATATCAAGAACGGGTTTTGACAATAATCTCTTAAATCTTCAAGCCAAGGGGCTTGAATCGGTTAAATACGAACACCTCATCATCGACAAGTCCAGCGAGACGACATGGTTTGCCCGGGCGATAGCCGATTCAATAGAAGAATCGGAGGAAAAAACGAAGCTCTTCGCAGCGCTGCCCACCGTAAGGAGGGTGGATGACATAGAAAGAATACTGCCAAAAAATCAGCAGGAGAAACAGGCGATAGTTTCCCAAATCGCACCTGCCTTTAAAAATCTTACATTTGCAGAGCCATCAGGCGAAGTAGATCGAAAAGCACTTGTTTCCGAACTTGAAAAGATAGCGGATGCGCTGGGTCGCCTTGAAAATGACGCCTTTTCTGCGGGCAGAACAGATGCCGTGAAAGAATTGGAAAAATTTGGAGCGAGAGTTCGCGAAGCCATAACCGCAATGGAAGGCGCTGCACCTGAAATGCTCTCAAGGCTCGGGGAATTTCAACGCGCTTTTTTAGAAGATTTGCAGAAAAATCTGGGGATACTTTCAACGGGCATGAATCCGGATAAAATCGTGGTGACCGACCTTCCGGAAGATTTGGTCGCAAGGTTTAAAAGCCCGAAGGGCCGCTACGCGCTTTTCATCTATCCCAAAGACAATATATGGGATCCCGATGCGCTTTCAAAATTCGTAGCGGACATTCGTAAGGTGGACGAAGAATCGCTTGGCACTCCCATAGAAGTTCATGAATCGTCAAGGCTTATGCGAGCCACGTTTGTACGTTCGGCGGTGCTGGCCTTTATCATAATCTGCCTTCTTGTGTGGATGGATTTCAGGTCTTTTAGATGCGTGCTGCTTGCCGTGGCTCCTCTTGTCGTGGGACTTTTGTGGCTCTTTGGCGCCATGGGGCTTTTTGGAATACCTTTTAATATGGCCAACTTTTTTGCTATTCCAATACTCATCGGCATAGGCGTCGATTTCGGCGTGCATCTGGTGCATAGATTAAAACGCGAACGTTCCTTGTCGGCCATGACGACATCCACAGGCAAGGGCGTAATTTTAACCGCCGTGACTAACGCCGTGGGCTTTGGAGCAATGATGATGGCTGCACATCAGGGAATTTCGAGTTTAGGCCAGATAATGGCGGTTGGCGCAGTATGCTGCCTTGCCGCAGCACTTGTGGCCTTGCCTCCGCTCGCAAAATTTTTCAACTTCGGTCGGGGGATGGACTGAAAGGCGATATGTGTAAAAAATTGACAGGAAAATTTTTTTCGTTCGATAAGAGGCTGCTTGCCAAGAACCTGTTTTTGATAATTCTTGGTTCCCTCATAACATCGGTCGGCATCAATGCCTTCCTCGTTCCGCATAAATTTTTATCCGGCGGCGTGAGCGGTCTTTCCCAGCTGATATCATACCTAACTCCGGTTTCTGTGGGCACCTACGTTCTTGTTTTCAATATACCGATATTCATCTTGGGTTGGCGATATGTGGGACGCACCTTCATCATAGGTTCGATATTCGGCACCGCTATGCTCACAGCGGGCCTTTATGCAACCGGGTGGATGGCGCATGCGGGTTGGGAACCTGAAAAGTTGCTGGCGGCAATAATCGGCGGGGCAATGTCAGGAGGTGGCACGGGAATTGTCTTTTTAGCCAACAGCTCGCATGGCGGAACAGATGTCATAGGCGCTGCGATTAGAAGGCGCTGGTCCTACAGCGTGGGCAGCATCGTGTTCGTGTTCAATCTTGCAATCCTTGTTATGCTGGCTTTTGTGTACGGTCTTCACGTAGCGCTCTATACCGTTATTGCGCAATTTTGCTCTTCTTTGGCTATGGACAAGGTGATGCTGGGATTTGATCGCAGCCGCGCCGTCTTCATAATAACCACCGAGCCTAATCGCGTGGCGGATTTAATAATAAGAAAACTAAGCCGAGGCGTGACGTTTTTAGAAGGCGAAGGGGCGTATCTTGGCACCAAGCGCAAGGTCATCTACTGCGTGGTCGGCATAAGACAGCTTGCGCGGGTGAAGTATTATGTAAAATCCGTTGATCCCAACGCCTTTCTCACTATTGCCGAGGTGAGTGAAGTTATGGGCCAAGGATTCAAATCTGTTCCAGTGTGAAAAAAGGAAATAATATGAGGGGATCTCTAAAAACCTGTTTATGACTGTCATCCCCGAATGGTGTCACCCCGGGATCCAGTTCCGGAAAGCCGCATGAGAAAAGAATATGGCTGGATTCCCGCTTTAAGCATGCGGGAATAATAAGATGACAATCGTTTGATGATGAGTTTTTAGAGGTGCCCATGAATAAAAATGATACGAACGAAAGAGCGCAAAAACTCCGCGAAAAGTTGATCGCTGATGTTTCCAAAACCGGCGGTCATCTTGCCCCCTCGCTTGGCGTCGTCGAACTCACAATGGCTCTCCATGAGGTTTTTGAAAGTCCGAAAGATTCCATTATCTGGGACGTGGGTCATCAAGCCTATGCCCACAAGATCCTTACCGGCCGCAGCGACAGGTTTCATACATTAAGGCAAAAAGGTGGAATTTCCGGGTTTCCAAAAAGAAGCGAGAGCGAGCATGATCCCTTCGGTGCAGGCCACAGTTCCACATCTATATCAGCGGCACTTGGCATCGCTGAGGCCAAAAGTCTTTCCGGCGACAGCGGCAAAACTATAGCCGTGATAGGCGATGGTTCGCTTACAGCCGGGCTTGCTTATGAGGGGCTTAACAATGCCGGCGGTTTGCAAAATAAAAATCTTATAGTCGTTTTCAACGACAACAAGATGTCGATAGACAAAAATGTGGGCGCTTTGTCGCGTTTTATCAATCGAGGTCTCACAAATCCCACGTTCAACAGAATACGCCGGGATATGAAGGTGCTTTTAAATCTCATCTCCACCAAAGACCTCAACATACTCGAGCTGACACGACGTGCGGCGCTCGTCGTGAAAGACTTCTTTCTCGCGGGAAGCCTGTTCGAGGCCTTCGGTTTTCGCTATATAGGACCTGTGGACGGACACAATCTGGAAGAACTTATCGAAACGCTCAAAAAGATTTCCCAAGAAATCGATATGAGTCCTGCCAAGTCTAATCCTATCTTGCTGCATGTGATTACGAAAAAGGGCAAGGGCTACAAACCGGCCGAAGAAGATCCCACCAAGTTTCACGGCGTGGGTCCTTTCGATATAGAAACCGGAGAACTTGTAAAGCCAGCCATCCCAAAGCCTCCATCATACACCGAGGTATTTGGTGAAACGATCTGCAAGATGATGGCGAAAGATAGCCGCATCGTTGCGATAACCGCCGCAATGCCTGATGGCACAGGACTTAATGAGGTAAAGGAGACTTATCCGGGTCGCTACTATGACGTGGGAATAGCCGAGCAACACGCGGTAACGTTTGCAGCGGGGCTTGCCACGCGCGGTTTTCGCCCTATGGTCGCAATCTATTCAAGTTTCCTGCAAAGGGCATATGATTCGATAGTGCACGATGTCTGCTTACAAAATCTTCCGGTGATATTTGCGATAGATCGCGCAGGCGTCGTCGGCGCCGACGGCCCCACCCATCACGGCGTTTTTGACATAAGTTTTCTCCGTCAGATACCAGCTATTGCGATAGCCGCCCCCAAGGACGAAGAGGAACTGCGGCAGATGCTAATTTCTGCGCCGGAGTACGGCATTCCTATTGCCATTAGATACCCGCGTGGCTGTGGTCTTGGCGTGAAGGCTGCTACCGAAACCGTTCATATACCCCTTGGAAAATCCGAGGTGGTTCGCAGTCATTCGCGGCCGATTGCGGCCATATTCGCCATAGGCAATATGACGGAGGTGGCATGCGATGCAGCGGACAGACTCGAGGGCAAAGGTATGCAAGTCGATGTCATCAATGCGCGTTTTGCAAAACCAATAGACGAAACGATGCTCAATCACTATGCGCAAAAGTGCAAAACCTTCATCACCATAGAAGACAACGTGCTCATGGGCGGATACGGTTCGGCGGTTCTGGAATTTTTAAGTGATAGAGGAATATCGGACGTGACGGTGAAACGTATCGGCTATAGAGATGAATTCATAGGACAAGGAAGCATCTCTGAAATTCATGAAATGCATGGACTCACCTCTGAAAACGTCATCAAGACGATCACCGGGGAAGACACCGAGAAACCCGTAACTCGTGACTCGTGACTCGTAAACCGTAAACCGTGAACCGTGAAATCCGTAATTCGGGATTCGGGATTCGGGATTCGGAAA
>Ga0351874_1140_pt1 | contig 17122 bp, 18 predicted proteins | sample BONcelFGM3001C13_FD_206790 | JGI IMG/M metagenome (GOLD analysis project Ga0351874, IMG submission 206790) | Enriched cells from coal bed in the Powder River Basin, Montana, United States - BONCAT cells FGM rep3 HSBNCT.FGM.300.1.C13 ...
GTTGGCAACATCCCGCTTTTCCTGTTGGGATGGCGCTATCTGGGCGGCCGGCGGTTTGCCACGCGAACGATCTGGGCGATTGTCACTTTCTCTCTGCTCACCGACTTGCTGGCATGGTTTATTCCCCCCTCTGGCCTGACGGATGATCTGGTGTTGAGCAGCTTATATGGCGGTTTGCTTTTTGGGGTTGGATTAGGACTGGTGTATCGCGGCAAAGGCACCAGCGGCGGCAGCGATATTTTGGGCATGATCCTTTACCGTCGTAAAGGGATTTCGATGACCCAGGCTTACCTGGTGTCTGACGCGCTGACCGTGTTGGCAGGGGGTCTGGCCTGGAACTGGGAGCTGGCTCTTTATGGCATGGTGGTGATTTACGTCAGCGGAATTTCGGCGGAATTAATTTCAGAAGGCATGGGAACGCTGCGTACGGCGATGATTGTAACCAGTTTGCCGCAAGAAATCTCAGAGCGGGTGATGGACGTGCTTGAACGCGGGGTAACCATTCTGCCGGGGACGGGGGCATACACTCAACAGCCGCGGCCGGTGTTGTATTGTGTGATCACCCGCGCGGAAGTGAACCAATTGAAAGAATTGGTGCGCGAGGTGGACGCGAAAGCATTTATGGTGATTGGTACTGCACATGAGGCCCTGGGAGAAGGGTTCAAACCGCTGAAGGTGGATGAGCAGACAAAATCTTAATCAAATATCTTGACGTAATAAAACCCCGCCGGATGGCGGGGTTTTTACGTGTTGTTTAATCTTCTTTCTGGCTTTCGAAGCCAAAAAGGCGCAAAGCGTGGGGGTCGTTGCGCCAGTTCTGGCTGGTTTTGACACGCAGGTCTAAAAAGACCTTGCGGCCGCTCATGCGCTCGATTTCTTTGCGAGCGGTTGAGCCAATCTCTTTGAGCATGGAGCCGGCTTTACCAATGACGATGCCTTTTTGTGAATCGCGCTCAACAAAAAGGGTGGCTGAAATTTTCGCGCCAGTTTCTCCGCGTTCCAGGTACTCATCAATGCGCACAGCCAGGGCGTGGGGAATCTCGTCCCGCAGGTTCACCAGGGCAGCTTCGCGGATCAGGTCGGCGGCAATTTCCCGTTCGTAGAGATCGGTTACGGTGTCTTCGGGGTAATATTTAGGACCCAGAGGAAGTGCGGATACAATCAGTTCCAGCAGGCTTTGCTGGCCGGTACCGCTTAATGCCGAGACTTCAGCCAGCCGTGCAGTGGGGTAGAGGGACTGGAATTTTTCTTTGCGCTCCTCAAGCTGTTCAAGGTTGAGGATATCCACTTTGTTGAGCACCATAACCACCGGCAGATCAGATCGGATAGCCAGCATGCGGTTGGAGATCAGAAAATCCTCCTCGTGGGGTGTTTCGCTCACATCCACCACCCACAAGATCAGGTCGGCATCCAACAGGGTATCCGTGGCACTATTATTCATATACTCACCCAGTTTGTGGTGAGGGTTGTGAATGCCGGGAGTATCAATGAAGACGATTTGCGCGTCATCCGTAGTGAGGATTCCCAATTGGCGCTTGCGTGTGGTCTGCGGGCGGGGTGACACAGCGGCAACCTTTTGTTTAAGGATGGCGTTCAGCAAAGTTGATTTACCCACATTTGGGCGGCCAATCAGGGTTACAAAGCCTGAATGAAAAGCAGGTTCTTGCATCATTTGACTAATTCTCGTTTCCTTTGATTAACTAACATGATTCCACCAATAATTAAAGCACCTCCGGCGAAGAGGCGCCAGTCGGGCGGTTCATTTAAGAACAGAATCCCCAGAATGACTCCCACCAGCGCCATCACATACGTTACCGCGGTGGCACGCATGGGTCCAATGCTGTGGATGAGGGAATAATACAGCAAGAATGCGCCAAAAGTACCCAGCAAACCCAACCAGGCCAAGGCTAACCAGGTAATGGGCAACTGAGGAAGGCGAAGCGGGGCTTCAAAAATAAGCGCGGCAGGTACAATAGCCAGGCCGGCTATTGACAATGTCCCCGCTGTTTGGGCGATTGGGTCCATTTTAGCCAACTTAAGGCGGGAAAAAACAGCCGTGGCGGCATAACAAAAAGTGGCTGCCAGCATGGCGAGCGGCGCGATTGCCTGATTGCCGCTGCTGTCGGTAAAGTGATTGGATACCAGCACAACGACTCCGCTAAAACCAAGTATCAGGCCGACCAATTTTTTGAAGTTGAGACGGTCTTCCGCGATAAAGAAAGGCGCGATGAGGATTGTCCAGAGCGGAGAGGTGCTGTTAAGGACTGAAGCCATGCCGGAGGGGATGAATTTCTCGCTCCATGAAATAAGCACAAAGGGAACGGTGATATTGAAAAGACCCATGATGACAAACACCCAAATGTACTCTTTCGAGGGTAAGCGCGGCCGGGAGATGAGAAAGAAACCCAAAAAACCTAATAATGCAAATAAAATGCGAAAAGCTACCAGGGTGAATGGGCCAATTTCCTGTATGGCGATTTTAATCCATAAGAAGGATGATCCCCACAGCAAGCTGAGTAAAATGTATTTAATCCAATCCCGAATAGACATGGCATTATGCTCTTTTATGTTGTAAATTTTAACAAATGGTTGATAGATTGTAACAGAAATTCATCTGTTTCATAAGACCGCTCCTGGCTGGTAGAGAGTAAAGTTGCGCAAAGGACTGTTGATGAAATTTCAAAATACCCAAGCGGCAGCGGTGGCAGAAGCTTTTTTGGTCACTTTTTTATGGTCAACCTCGTGGGTGATTATTAAAATTGGGTTGGTGGAAATTCCGCCTCTGGTGTTTGCCGGGCTGCGTTATGGACTGGCTTTTCTTGTGCTGCTGGTGTTTGCCCTGATCAGCGGGCTGCCGCGGCGGGAATGGCGCCGGCTCACGGCGCGGGATTGGGCTATGCTGGTTGTATTAGGGTTGATCTTTTACGCGCTGACCCAGGGCAGCATGGTCATCGCGTTGAAGTACTTGCCCTCAGCCAGCGTGTCGTTATTGTTGAATTTCACCACTCCGCTGGTGGCCTGGCTGGGAATGATATTTCTTAAGGAATGGTTGACCAAGGGCCAATGGTTGGGTATTGTCGTTTTTATGGCGGGGGCGTTGGTTTACTTTTTGCCGCTGGACGTGCGGAATGCATCCACGCTGGGTTGGGCAGCCGCGAGCGTGTGCATCGCCGGAAACGCTGTGGCAGGTTTGCTGGGGCGGTCGGTCAACCGCAGGAAGCATCTATCGCCATTAAGTGTGACCACCCTGACAATGGGTATCGGCGGTCTGACGCTGATCATCAGCGGGGCAGTCTGGGAGGGAATTCCACTAATGCGATGGCAAAGCTGGGCAATGATTGCCTGGCTGGCGGTGGTGAACAGCGCGCTGGCATTTACTCTGTGGAATCACACCCAGCGCTATCTGGCAGCGGCTGAATCCAGCCTGATCAACAACACCATGTTGATTCAAATTACCTTTCTGGCATGGGTTTTTCTTCGAGAGCCGGTTGGCGTGAAACAAGCATTGGGATTGGGGCTGGCGGCTATTGGCGCGGCTGTAGTTCAACTGCGCGGTCAGCGAGCCAATTGACACAAAAATAATGAGAGCTGTGAAAATTAAAGAAGGTTTTACAACAAACGCGCGCCTTCGAGGGTAAGCAGCCAGGCTTTGGCGGTTACCCCTCCTGGGGCAGAGAATCCACGCATGGAGTTATCCGCGCCAATTACACGATGACAGGGCAGGATAATGGGCAATGGATTGGCGGCCAGGGCATGCCCCACCGCGCGTGAGCCAGTTGGCTTGTTGAGGGCGCGGGCAATTTCTCCGTAAGTGCGGGTTTCACCATATGGAATTTGCGCTGTGGCGCGCAATACCTGTTCTTGAAAACCGGTGATGCCAGTCCAGTCAATGGGAAGATTGAACTGGCGCAGCGCGCCGTCGAAGTAAGCAATCAGCTGCTGAACGGCTTCGGCGAGAATGGTATTCTTTTCTCGTGACGGCATGCTCTCAGTCTGACGCGAGACGATTTCCAGATTGGTCAGCCCGAAGGGGGAGGCTTTGAGAATAACGCTTCCAAGGGGGCTGGAGGGCAGCACCATTGTAGCCTGGGTGAAGGGAAGGGGAGCAGGTTTTTCCATGAATTAAGTATAGCAACGCTTTGAATGGCTGGCAATCTTTGTGATAAGGACGAAATTAATTTACAATTAATATTTCTCAATAACAGGGGAGGGAGATTGCGTATACCTTACAGGTATGTCGATTCATCGTAGGGTAAGCGTAGGGTAATAGTCAAGTAAGACTGAACAGTCCGGATTATTATAATATTCAAAGGGCGACTTCTCTTCTTCTCCTCCTTAATAGATCGCCGGGGTCGGCGTCCCCGGCGATCAATATTTAACCAATCCTTTCAGTCCGGGTTTTCCCGGGCTGTTGTTTGTGTGTTCAGGCAAACCTGGTTTCCACATGGTAATGGAAACGACATGAATTGTCTGAACATGATTGACCAATGAATTTGTGATAAACTTAAGTATTGATAATCTGTTATTTAATGAGGAAGAAATATGGCTGACCGATCGACTTATCCTGTGGAGATTGCCGGTGTAAAACGCGACCTGACTCTTTTTGAAGTCAAGCCGGGATTGAGAATTGCGGTTTTGAATATTCTGGGTGACACTGAATTGGTGGAGGCCGCGGCGGAAGAACTGGCGAAGAAGCTGGGAGACGGCTTTGAAGCATTTGTTACAGCCGAATCCAAGAGCATTCCGCTGGCTTACGCGCTTTCTGTAAAAGCCAAAAAACCTTATGTGGTTTTGCGCAAAGAATTCAAACCATACATGGGAGACGCCTTGCAGGCGGAGACACTTTCGATCACTACCGGCAAGCCGCAGAAATTATACCTGGACGAAAAAGACCGCGATTTAATTAAAGGCAAGCGGGTAGTGTTGGTGGACGATGTGATCAGCACCGGCTCGACCTTGCAAGGAATGCGCACATTAATGGAAGAATCCAACGCCGAGATTATCGCTGAAGCAGCCATTTTCACCGAGGGTGACGCGCAAATGTGGGATAAGATCGTCTCTCTGGGGCATTTACCTGTCTTCGTCGATTAAATTAGTCGTTATGAATAAAGCTGGAACCCGCCAACTCAAGCGGGTTCTTTTTTTATGCCTTCCAACTGGCTGCCATTATCTTTTCTACCACTCTTGTGATTAAACCGGGAGCAGATGGAAAAGGTAAATTGAGCCGGACGTGGTTGACATAATGACCCGGCTGGATGAAATAAAAGGCGCGGCTGTGCCGCGCCGGTGAATTGTTGAAAAGGCGGTCTTATTCGGCTTCCGGGGTGACGACCAGGCTGATTACGATGGTGCCGACATCCTGGGTTTTGCCAGCCTGCAGATCGACTACCAGCTCACTGCCTGTGCCTTTATATCCCGCGACCAGGTAGTTTTCCCCGGCAGGGATTTTGTTTAATATAAATGTTCCATCATCAGCCGTAAGTGTGGAGCCGCCGGCCGGAACCCAGTAGATCTCCGCCTGGGGCAGCGGGTTGCCGCGAGAATCAGTAACGCGCCCTTGCAAAGTGCCCACTCCGCGCAAGATAGTACCCGGTGCGCTGGAAAAAAAGTTTAGCGCGCCAAAAAGTACAGCCACAACAGCCAAACCAGCGATGATCAGGCGCAGGCGCTGCTTGCGGGTAGACGCGTCTGGGGGCAGACGGTCTGGAAGACCACTGGAAAATTGATCTAATGAAGGTGAGTTATCCAAAGACATGGTATTCCCTGTAATTTATTTAACTGGATTGATGGAGAGGTTATCAATACAAACTTTGGTACTGTCCCAGGTGCGCAGCCCCACTCCGCCGCTATTGTAAGTAGCATCAGTAAAAGTAAGCACCTGCTGCCCGTCTACAAACGCGGTGTAGGTGTTGCCAATTACGCGGATTTCGATATCGCGCGGGGTGCCTGTCCAGGTGTAACCGGGCGGGCGGTTCATTACTAATGGCGGGTTGATCTCGTTGCCGTTTACCCATTTGCGGACGACAAACGCGCCTCCCAGACCAGGATCATATTGAAAGGCGTACCCGTTGGGACGGTTATTGTAATTTTGTAACCTGAAAAAGACACCGTAGCCATTGCCAGAATTCAGTGTTGCTCCATCTACTTTGACCACATAATCGGAAGGGAGATTCTTTTGAGAACACTGGTTGTATAAAAAGTTGCTTCCAGGGTTGCTGGTGTTACACAATTTTCCACCCTGAATTGCCCATGCCTGGCTTTGCCCCTGCCAGCCGTCCATTGAATCAAACGATGATTCGCAGTAAGCGCTTTTACACAGATTGGTTTCAACCTTCAGGCCTGTGAGGGCGGCGCAATACAGTTCGCGCACGCTGACCCCAAGCAAATTCAAGATAAAAACAATAATCACAACTGCCAGCGCCAGGATCAAGGCATATTCTGCAAATCCCTGGCCGTGAGTATATTTTTGTTGTTTGACAGATTTCGCCATTTTTTTGTTTCTCCCTTTTGCATGGTTATTATATACCACAGGGAATACAAAAAAAAACTACTAACCACCCTTTTTATATGAATTGGCGAGGGCTTGTTTTTGAGAGCGGGAAAGTTTTTTAATCGCGATTTCGCGTTTCATCGCGGATGAGCGATCCGGCAGAGATTCAAGATAAACCAGACTCACAGGTCCATGCAGGCGGGTATAGCGGGCGCCCTGTCCACGGTTGTGCTGGCGCAAGCGACGTTCGGGGTCGGTGGTCCAGCCGGTATAAAATGTGCCATCGGCACAATGGACGATATAGCAGAAGAACCCGCTCATTCGCTTTTGGGTTTGCGTTTACGGAAACCCAGCAAGCGGCCAAAGGTTTCGCCGATGGTGGGAATCTCAATTCTTTCATTGGAATGCTCGAATTGACGTGTGACCCGGGCAGACAGCCATTCTTCGCGCGCACTGCCAGCGCTTGCCAGCCAATCTTCCAGGGCTTTACTTTCACCTTTTGCCAACAACTCGCGCAGCTGGGTGAGGGATACCATGTAATTGTCCAGCACGCGCAAATTATTTTGCTGCTCCAGCAGGATTGAATCAGCCTGGGCTTTGCGGTCGATTTGCGCCTCAAAAGAGTGCGAGGTTAGCGCGAATGCGGAACCGGCCATTTTTCGGCCTTCGTGCCAGCCTGGTTGAGTCGTGACTGCATTGAGCAGGGCGGCTCCAGCCAGTTGTGGGAGAGTTTCAGAGGCGGCCAGCAGTCCGCTGATTTCATGTGGATCAGAATATAAAGCGTTCGCGCCCAACAAAGATGCCAGGTCGGTTGCCAACTGAATGGCGTCGCTGGGCGCGTTGGTTGAGGAGGAGATGGCGATAGTGCTGTTTTTGAACAGGTCCGCGTGGGCGGAATCGAATCCCTCAGTGGATTCTTGAAGATACTGAGGCGCGACCGCGGGAACAAAGCTGAGGAAGAAAACATTCTCAGGCAGCAAGCTGGCAGCTGCTTTAAGGAAGCTGGCAGGACCGGAGGAAGTATCCATCACTACACATTCGGGTTTCAGATCCTGGGCGATGATTTCCAGAGTTTCAATAGACTGGGAAATGGGTTGGCAAATCAATACCATATCGGCATTGGTAACACTGTCTCGCAGCTGCAAACGGGTTTCGTCCACCGCGCCGATTTTCTCTGCTTCACCATGCAAACTTGATTCGCGGTCGTGCCCGACACGGCGAAGCTGGTGGGTTTGTGATTTCAAAGCCAAACCGATTGATAAGCCGATCTGATTTAATCCGATGATGGTTAGCTGGATTGTCATTTTCCTCTCCTAGATGCCAATGAGCAGCCCGCGCAAAGTGAACAAAGCCGGGCGCAAGATCATTCCAAACAAATCAATCCCTATCATGGGCAAAACGAAAACAATCGCGAGCAAAATGAGTGGGCCGTAAGGGCGGATCGTTTCTAGAGCGCGCGCCCAGCGCGGCGGGAAAAGGTACTCGGCAATTTTATCGCCGTCCAATGGCGCAAGGGGAATTAAGTTAAACAACATCAATAAAAGATTGATGCTGATAAAGTCGATTAGAAAACTGAAAGGAGTAGGAAACATGCCTGTGGGATAGCTGATTGACACCAGCCCCAGGCGCAAAGGAACGGCAGCAATAATTGCCAGCAGCAGGTTGGAAAGCGGGCCAGCCAAAGATACCCACATCACAGCTGAAGGCGAATTGCGGCGCAAGGCATAAGGGTTGATCGGTACTGGGCGCGCCCAGCCAAACCCGGCGAACAGCAGCATAAGGGTGCCCATCAGGTCGAGGTGAGCGGCCGGGTTGAGCGTAAGCCGGCCGTTAAGGCGCGGGGTGTCATCGCCGAACTGGTTGGCCGTCCAGGCGTGGGCAAATTCGTGAATGGTAAACGCAATTAACAAGGTGATAATGCGCGATAAAATCGTAGACACACTCATTCCGAGCATGATGAAATCTCCTTATCCAGTAAATGAACGCTGGAATCGCAAACGCGATGAAAACCGATAATTTTCCTGATTATAACATGGGTGGTATAATGATTTCGTGCTGCCCGACCTAAGGTTAGACGATATCGTGCAAATGAAGAAGCCACATCCCTGTGGGGGGACAGCGTGGAAAATTGTGCGTTTGGGGGCGGATATTGGTCTGGAATGCTGCACCTGCCAGCGCCGAATGTTATTGGCTAGGCGAGATCTGGCAAGACGATTGAAGCAAATTCAACCGCGAGGTGGAGATGATACATCTACAGCCTGACCAACCACGGATTGTTTTCTTGTTTTCTGACACCGGAGGGGGACACCGGAGCGCCGCAGAGGCGATTATCGAAGCAATACACCTGGAGTATCCTAACCGGTATACAACCGAAATGGTGGATATTTTTCGTCAATACGCGCCATCACCTTTTAATCTGGCGCCGGCAGTATACCCACCTTTATCGCGCATGCCAGACGTTTGGAAGCTTGGATACCAGATCAGTGATGGGCCAAAGCGTGCCAATATGGTATATAACGCCATCTGGCCCTATGTAAGGCGCTCGATTCACCGTTTAATTCATGAAAACCCATGCGATTTAATTGTGTCTGTGCATCCTTTAATCAACGCGCCGGTGCTGCGCGCACTGCGAAAAGATTCCATCCCTTATATAACCGTTGTGACAGATATGGTCTCGACGCATGCTGCCTGGTACAACCCGCATGCCGATCTGGTGGTTGTGCCCACAGCCGCCGCCAAAGAGCGGGCGGTTAAAGTTGGTTTAAATGCCGATAAAGTTCAGGTGGTTGGTCTGCCAGTGGCAGACCGGTTTTGCCAACCCGCCGGTGATAAGCTGGAGTTACGAAAGAAATTGGGCTGGCCAGAAGACCGGCCGGTGGTGCTTCTGGTGGGTGGCGGTGAGGGGATGGGTCCGCTGGAGCAGGTGGCGCGCGCTATTGAATCACGAAGACCCAACGCGACTTTGGTGGTCATCACCGGACGCAACCGCAAGTTAAAAACGGCTTTGGAAGAACATAAATGGAATATTCCGACATTCGTGTATGGCTTTGTGCGCGAAATGCCCGATTTTATGCGCGCCGCGGATATTCTGGTAACAAAAGCTGGTCCTGGAACGATCTGTGAAGCCTTTATTGCCGGTTTACCGATCATTTTGTACAGCAAGATGCCCGGGCAGGAAGATGGTAATGTGACTTATGTTGTCCAGGAAGGGGCTGGAATTTGGGCGCCTGATCCAAAACAGGTTGCTGACGCGGTATGCCACTGGTTTAATGAACCTGCCGCGCGTGAAAAAGCAGCAGCAAACTGCATGCGGGTGGCGCGCCCAACTGCTGCCCGTGAAATTGCGCGAATATTGGCGAATGCGGCCAGCCGCAAGGCAGCGGCTGATTAAGTTTTCTTGATCTATAAATTTGGGTAACATATAATTTCAATATGCCTATTCTTTCCGCAAACGCGTTGGAATTCTTCAGCCGCAGCCCCGAGCAAACCCGGCGGTTGGGCGCGCGCCTGGGGGGGCTTCTCTCCACTGGTGATGTGGTGTGCCTTTCCGGGGATCTTGGCTCTGGAAAAACCACCTTTGTAAAGGGAGTGGCCCAGGGTTGGGGATCTTTAGACGAAGTGACAAGCCCGACATTCGTACTGGTCAACTATTACAGCCGGCCGCAAGGCCAAATGCTCTACCATCTGGATGCCTACCGGTTGGAAAACGCCCAGGAGGCGGAAGCCCTGGATATGGATTGGATGCTGGACAGCGGAGCGCTGGTGGTGGAGTGGCCGGAGCGGATTAAGAGCGCGCTGCCAACTGATTGCCTGTGGGTTAATTTGCGCTATGTGGATGATCTGCAGCGCGGAATGGTGTTCAAATTTGAAGGAAGTCGATATGAAACGCTGTTGGCGGAATTTCGCCGGCAGGCGTTTGGAGGTTAACCATGTTGTTGGCGGTAGACACATCTACCCAGTGGACTGGGTTGGCGCTTTACGAAGAAAACCAGGTGGTGGGTGAGATGGTATGGAACACCCGCAACCACCATACCGTTGAAATGGCGCCTGCCATCCGGTCGCTGCTTAACCGCTGCGGGGTTGAAGCGCAAGAGTTGAAGGCTCTGGCCGTTGCGCTGGGGCCGGGTTCCTTTACCAGCCTGCGCATTGGCCTGGCCGTGGTGAAAGGCATGGCGCTGGCATTGCACCTGCCGGTGATTGGAATACCCACTCTTGATTTTTTGGCGGCTGCCCAGCCAGGCAGCAGCGATCCTCTGGCATGTATTTTACGTGCCGGGCGCGGGCGCTTTGCCATGCAGTGGTACGCCTACTCAAAAAACAACTGGCGGGTTGAAGGGGAATTACAGGTAATTGAGAAAGCCAGCCTGCATGAACATTTCCCCCCGCAAAAGGCGCTGGTGACTGGTGAACTGACCGCGGTAGAACGGCAGAATTTAGCGCGCAAATGCCGCCAAATTGAGCTGGCAGACCCAGCCCGATCGGTGCGCCGCCCGTCTTATTTGGCGCAGCTTGCCTGGAGCCGTTTTGAGGCAAGGCAGTTTGATGATGTGGTTTCACTGGCACCAATTTATTTACATGTTGTGCCGGGGTCTGTACCCGCGGAGGCATGACGAGCGGCCTGATTCAGGTTCGCCAGGGAAAAATGATATGGAAAACCTTCCATTAGTCATCCGCCGCATGCAGGAATCAGACATTCCACAGGTGCATGAAATTGATACACTTTCATTAAGCCTGCCGTGGTCCGAGCGCTCTTACCATTTTGAAGTGACCGAGAATCGTGCCGCGCGGCCGTGGGTGGTGGAAGCAACCTGCCCAGACGGCAGCCAGCGCCTGGCAGCCATGATGGTCCTGTGGTTGATTCTGGATGAAGCGCATATCGCGACTGTGGCCGTGCACCCCGACTTTCGCCGCAAAGGAATTGGACTGCGTCTGGTGGCGCATGCACTGGTTGACGCTGCTGAAAATGGGGCGCGGACAGGATACCTGGAGGTAAGGGCGGGCAACTTCTCGGCGCAGGACCTGTACAAGAAACTGGGTTTTCATGTGGAGGGAGTGCGTCCACGCTACTATCGGGACAACCATGAGGACGCGCTGTTAATGATGTTAGAGAATATTGACGCTCAGGTGCTGCAGGCTTTTGCTTGAGTGAGCTGAGAATTTGCGCCTGTAAACAGGCGCGGCTTCTGGTAGAATCGTGTACCGGAAAACCAGAGATGCAAACGAAATATAAATCGCAAGTTTGATCGCGATCTAATCATGAAGGAGGCTGATACGTGGAACCCGGTGAGGTGCTGCTAGATGTATCCCGGCAGGTGAGCAACTGCAAGAAATGCGGCCTGCATTTTTCACGCAAAAAATCCGTCCCCGGAAGTGGACCAGCCAACGCGAGGATTATGTTCATCGGCGAGGGACCGGGGTTTCATGAAAACCAGCAAGGGCTGCCGTTCGTGGGCGCGGCTGGCAAGTTTTTGGATGAATTGCTGGCAGCCGCAGGTTTCGTGCGGGAGCAGGTGTTTATCACCAATGTGGTCAAATGCCGCCCGCCTGGAAACCGCGACCCGCAGCCAGATGAATTGGCCGCTTGCAATGAATACCTTGAGCGGCAAATCAACGCGATTAACCCGGCGGTAATTGTTACCCTGGGTCGTTTCTCTATGGCCAGGTTTCTGCCCAATGTAAAGATCAGTGAAATTCACGGTCAATCTCGCTGGGTGAAAGACCGCCTGATTGTGGCCATGTACCACCCGGCGGCGGCGCTGCATCAACCCAAGCTTCGCCCAGTGGTGGAAGCCGATTTTGCCCGGCTGCCTGATTACGTGAAAATGGTGGAAAAATCTCGTCCGCAAATAGATCAGTCCGCGCCAATGGCTGCTGAAGATGAACCCAGTGACATTGACAGCGCGACTCAATTGAGCCTGTTCTAAACAGCCCAAAAGCTGTGGATGGCTGGTGATGAAATTTGCGAGGCAAGTATTAATAAGGAAAATGGAAATGAGTGAAGCAATAAGCGCCGCGCTGAAAGCGCGTCTTGACGACCGCAGTGCCAAAGTTGCCATTATGGGGCTGGGTTATGTAGGCCTGCCTTTGGCGGTAGTGTTTGCTGAAGCTGGCTACACAGTGGTAGGGATTGACCCGATTGAATCCAAAGTTGAAGCGATCAACCGTGGTGAAAGTTATGTGATGGATGTGCCTTCGGACCAAATGGCGCGCCTGGTGTCTGCTGGAAAGTTACGCGCAACGACCGACTACAGCGTTTTGGCCGATATGGACGCGGTGAGCATCTGCGTGCCAACCCCGCTGCGTAAAACGGGCGACCCAGATTTATCGTTTATTGTCTCAGCAACCGAATCACTGTCGCCATATTTGCACCGCGGTATGATCGTGGTGCTGGAATCGTCCACGTACCCTGGCACCACCCGCGAACTGATGCTTTCCGTATTAACCGAGCGCTGCGAGCTGCAAGCCGGGCAGGATTTCTTCCTGGCCTTTTCACCCGAACGGGTGGACCCAGGCCGCAAAGACTGGACAACAATCAATACCCCTAAAGTGGTAGGTGGTATCACTCCGTTATGTTCAGATATGGCAGAAATTTGGTACAGCCAGGCGTTGAACACAGTGGTGAAAGTGTCTTCCTGTGAAGTAGCCGAGATGTCCAAACTGCTGGAAAACACCTTCCGCATGATCAATATTGGCCTGGTGAATGAATTGGCAATCATGTGCGACCGGCTGGGCGTGGATGTGTGGGAAGTGATTGACGCGGCCGCGACCAAACCGTTTGGCTTTATGAAGTTCACTCCTGGGCCAGGTTTGGGCGGGCATTGTATTCCGATTGACCCGTTGTATTTATCCTGGAAGTTAAAGAGCCTTAATTACACGGCGCGGTTTATTGAGCTGGCATCGGAAATTAATACTGGCATGCCGCGCTTTGTGGTGCGTAAAGTGCAAGACGCGCTGAATGAGGCTGGAAAACCTTTAAAGAACAGCCGGGTGCTGGTGTTGGGCGCGGCATATAAACCTGATATTGACGATATGCGCGAATCACCCGCCCTGGATGTTATCGGCCTGTTAAGGCAAATGAAAGCAGACGTGCGTTATCACGATCCTTATGTTCCACAAATTGAGCATGAAGGATGGAATATGCACAGTGTGAACAATTTTATGGATGAGGTATCCGCGGCGGATTGTGTGGTGATTGTCACCAACCACAGCAGCTATGATTACGCGGCCATCCTGGAACATGCCAGCCTTATTGTCGACACTCGCAACGGCCTGGGGGCAATGGGGAAAAATCAATCAAAAGTTGTGAGGCTTTAAGATGTCTAATTATCTGGTAACCGGCGCGGCCGGCTTTATCGGCGCGCGGGTGAGCGAAATGCTGCTGCAAGACGGCCATAGTGTGGTCGGCGTGGATGATTTAAACGATGCCTATGATGTGCGCTTGAAAGAATATCGCTTAAAACAGCTGGATAAGCGGCCAGATTTTCATTTCTTTCAGCAAGACATTCGTGATTATGCGCGATTAAACCTGGCATTTGAAAAAAATGGGCAGGTCGATGGGGTAATTAACCTGGCGGCGCGCGCGGGGGTGCGCTACAGTGTGGAAAACCCATGGATTTATCTGGAAACAAATAACAACGCCACCCTCAATCTGCTGGAGCAGTGCAAAGTTCACGGCGTGCCCAAGTTCATTCTGGCGTCAACCTCAAGTATTTACGGATTAAACGCGCCCATGCCCACCCCTGAAGATGCCAATAGCGATTATCCCTTGCAGCCTTATTCGGCCAGTAAGAAGGGCGCCGAGGCTATGTGCCACGCGTATCACTTTCTGCACGGATTGGATGTAACCATCTTCCGCTTTTTTACCGTTTACGGACCGGCTGGACGGCCAGATATGGTGATGTTCCGCTTTTGCCAGTGGATTAACGAAGGCCGCCCGGTACATCTAAATGGCGACGGCGAGCAAACCCGTGGTTTCACCTATGTGGACGACATTGCCCGCGGTGTAATTTTGGGGCTTAAACCGCTTGGGTATGAGATTATTAACCTGGGTGGGCATGAGGTGATCAGTATTAATGAAATGATCCGCGAATTGGAATCGTTAATCGGCAAGAAAGCCGAGGTGGTACGCCACGAAGCGCACAAAGCCGATATGTTGTCCAACTGGGCGGATGTGAGCAAAGCGCGCCGGATATTGGGATGGGAACCGCAAATCTCTCTGCATGAGGGCATGCGCCGCCTGGTAGAATGGTACGCGCAGGAAAGGGATTGGGCTAGCCAGGTTCTGACACCATGAAGCCATTTGCCGATCTGGTGAAAAGCTTACGCCACGATCGTTTGCTGCAAGGGGTGATTAAGAATACGGGCTATTTGTTCAGCAGCAGCACGGTCAGCATGGTTCTTGGCATGCTGCAGAGCATTTTCGCGGCACGCCTTTTGGGCGTAGAATTGTTGGGTGTGCTGGGCACGATCACCTCATTTTCTTCAACCATCAACCGCCTGCTTTCTTTTCGCATGAGTGAACTGGTGGTTAAATATCTGGGCCACGACCTGACTGAAGAACGCCGCGAGCGAGCTAAAGCAGTGGTGGCGCTGGCCGCGATGACTGAAGCAGCCGCTTCAATCATCGCTTTTGTGGTTTTATTCCTGCTGGCTCCGCTGGCCGCCCAATATCTGGCCAAAGATCTTTCTTTTACCCCTTTGTTCCGCATTTACGGCTTATCCATTCTGGCTGGCCTGGTGGTGGAAACCTCAACCGGCATTTTACAGGTGGACAACCGCTTTCGCGAGCAGGCGGTAATTAACGTCTCCCAATCCATTTTAACAGCAGCCATTATTTTAGCCGCGTTTGCCTATCAGGCCGGGTTGATCTGGGTGATGATCGCATACCTGCTGGGAAAGATCATTTTGGGGATTGCCCCGGTATTAATGGCGGCAGGCAGTTTACGCAAGCTGTTTGGCAAAGACTGGTGGCGGTTTTCTACCAGCAATATGCCTAAATTGAATGAGATGATGAAATTCGCGGTCAGCACCAATCTTAGCGCGACGATTAATCTGCTGGTGCGCGACAGCGAATTGTTATGGATCTCTTATTTCTTATCTCCTCTGGAAGCCGGTTATTACAAGATTGCCATGGCGGTGGTCAACCTGGTGGTAATGCCAATAACCCCTTTCATCAGCACCACTTATCCGGAAATCAGCCGCAGTGTGGCCGCCAAGAAATGGCAGCAGCTGCGCCATCTCTTGCGCAGAGTAACCTGGATTTCCGGTATGTGGACAGCGGCTACCACCCTGGGTTTGCTGGTGTTGGGGCGCTGGGTAATTGGTTTGATGTATGGACTTGAATATATCCCGGCTTACCCGGCTTTGATGGTGCTGCTGGTGGGTTACGGACTGGCTAATATTTTCTTTTGGAACCGCCCGCTGCTGCTGGCATTGGGACTGCCGGGCTTTCCGGTGGCAGCCATGCTGGTTGGGGGGCTGGTGAAGGTAGGCCTCGCGTTTCCGCTGGTTCCGCGCTATGGGTATGTGAGTGAGGCCTGGCTGCTGACCAGCTTCTTTGTCATTTCTGTGGTGCCCATTTTATGGCGCGGGCTTACCGCGCTGCGCGCGGCTGAAAACCGCGATCCAGAAGGAGCCGCCGGATGAAGATCGCCTGCATTGCCACCTCTCAGGTGCCTTCCAGTACAGCCAACAGCATTCAGGTTATGAAAGCCTGCCAGGCGCTGGCACAGGTGAATGGCGAAGTATGCCTTTGGGTTCCCGGCACACGCAGCGCCGCATGGGAACAACTGGCTGAGCAGTATGGATTGAGCCAGGCGTTTGAAGTTCGCTGGCTGCCTGTTCGCAGGGTGTGGCGGCGTTACGACCTGGCATGGAACGCGGCGCGCGCCGCGCGCCAATGGGGCGCGGATGTGGTGTATACCTGGGCACCGCAGGCAGCAGTGTTCGCTCAGTGGCGCGGTTTGCGTACCGTGTTGGAACTGCATGACCGCATTACAGGGAAGATTGGTCCCTTATGGTTTAAATGGTTTATCCAATCCAAGCGCCCCAAACGTTTGCTGGTGATTACCGAAGCGCTGCGCGCCGTATTGGAAAATCAATTTGAAATGCGTCTGCCCGCGCCAACCACGCAGATCGCGCCCAATGGCACGGAGATGGAACGCTATGAGAACCTGCCCGCGGCGGAGGAAGCGCGCCGCCAATTGGGCTTACCAGAGGGATTAACGGCGGTATTTAGCGGGCATTTCTATGCCGGGCGCGGCACAGACTTGTTGTTTGAGCTGGCGCGCGGTCTGCCAGAGCTTCGATTTGTTTGGGTTGGGGGACGCGAAAAAGATGTAATTGAGTTGCGCCAGAACCTTGCCGCGGCGAAAATAGAAAATGTGGTGTTGAGCGGCTTTGTGCCAAACGCCCGCTTACCGCTCTATCAGGCGGCAGGCGATTTTCTGCTGATGCCTTACGAACGCGCGATTGCCGGGTCGGGAGGTGGCGACAGCGCCGCAATCTGCAGCCCGATGAAAATGTTTGACTATTTGTCAGCCGGCAGGGTGATTGTTACCAGTGAGCTGCCTGTGCTGCATGAGGTTTTGAATGAGAAAAATGCTGTCTTTTGCCCGCCGGAAGACGCGGCGG
>Ga0351874_1146_pt1 | contig 16562 bp, 13 predicted proteins | sample BONcelFGM3001C13_FD_206790 | JGI IMG/M metagenome (GOLD analysis project Ga0351874, IMG submission 206790) | Enriched cells from coal bed in the Powder River Basin, Montana, United States - BONCAT cells FGM rep3 HSBNCT.FGM.300.1.C13 ...
CACCCTTATCGAATGGGGCTTCTCATCCCCGGTCCTCAAGCCAGCCGCCGATTCCGCCCTTCTCCTCGGAAGGGATTTCGCAGCCGGGCCGGTGGGCTCCAGTGTGCTTGGCGCGGCCCCAAGGAACGTTACGAACAGGAAGGGAGCGCTTCTGCCCCTTGAGGTGAGGAGGAGGTTCCCGGGCTACCGCCCAGACGACCCTTCACCAGCTGCTGCTGCATGGGCCACCATGCTTGACAGGCACCTCGACCGGCACGGGGGGGCAGCGCTGCTCTTTCCCTTTCACACCGGCACACTCTCCAACGATGACCTCTCCTTCTGCAGGCTTGTCCAGGGGGCCATGAATCATCCCGACAGGGCGTCCATCGCAGAGTTTGACACAGTGGAGCAGGCGCTTTTGCTCATCGCGGGCTGTCGGGTGATGGTTACCACCCCCCTTCACGGGGCGATACTGTCCGTGGTCGCGGGAGCGCTGCCCGTTGCCGTTCCATACTCCAGCAAATGCTCCCGTTTCATGGAGATGGCCGGGCTTGAGGCTCTGCTCGAGCCGGGAAACGGCGGCGTCCCCGGGCCCGATGCGGATCGGGCGCTGGATGACGCCTGGAACAACTGCGGTGCATGGTGGGAGGGACTCGGGAAAGTCAGGGATGAGTTGACAGCGGCCTCAGAAGCCACTCCCGAGCACTTCCGCAGCAGGTTCATCACTTGCTGACCGGCATCCACGCCTCAGCGGCGGGGGGGCTGGGCGCCTGCGCGGAACGGGTTTCAGCCATGTGCATCCCGACGGCACAGATATTCACCTCAAACCCCAGACGATACTGCGACGGCTCCGTTCCCGAAGCCGACACGGAGAGGTTCAGACGCTTCTCCGCAGGGGTGATCTACATGTCCCACTGCTCTTACCTCATCAACATGGCGTCCTGCAGGCCCGACCTTCTCGCCAGGTCATCCGAAGCGCTGAGATCTGAACTCGCACGCTGCTCCATTCTGGGAATACCGTTCTGCGTTCTGCACCCCGGTTCCGCGACCGGTCAGGAAAGGGGGGCTGCCATCGCACTTGCCGCAGCTTCCATACGGGAGGTCCTCGCGGGTTGTTCCCCTGGCACCGTTCTGCTGCTGGAGAACACCGTGGGAGCGGGCAGCTCGCTTTGCGGGGACCTTTTCGAACTGCGTGACCTTCTGAGCCTCATCGACATGCCTGGCAGGACCGGCGCGTGCATCGACACCGCCCACGCCCACGGTCGTGGTTACGAACTGGATTCCGCGAAGGGCGCCGAGTCTTTCTGTGGCGAGCTCCTGGACATTTTCGGCCCCTCCCTAATGGCTTTCCACCTGAACGACTCGAAGGTGGAGAGGGGAAGCGGAAGCGACAGGCATCAGAACCCTGGAGAAGGAATGATAGGTATTGAGGCCCTTTCGGCTATCGAGACGTTCCCCGGCTTCGGGGGGCTTCCCGGCGTTCTTGAAACACCCGGGGATGACGGCGACAGGCTTGCCGGCCTTCTCAGGATCAGGGAACACACCAGTGCATTGACCTGAACCGCGACACGGATATATTCAAAATACTCCGGGTTGAACGGTAAGGATTCACCGCGTGATCCGGAGTGTTCCGTTTGTACGGCGAAGCCCTAATCTGTTGGAGGTTCGAGGGATGTTGAACGACATCTACAGAAGCGTTGTTGAGAAGGATCCCAATCAGCCCGAGTTCCACCAGGCGGTACAGGAGGTTCTCGAGAGCCTTGAGGTAGTGCTTGACAAGCATCCCGAGCTTCGCCGGATGAAGATCGTCGAGCGACTGGTCGAGCCCGAGCGCGTCATCATGTTCAGGATCCCCTGGACCACCGATGACGGCGAGATAATGGTCAACCGCGGTTTCCGCATCGAGTTCAACAGCGCCATCGGTCCCTACAAGGGCGGGCTTCGTTTCCACCCCTCGGTGAACCTGGGCATCCTCAAGTTCCTGGGATTCGAGCAGATCTTCAAGAACGCCCTGACAGGCGTCCCGATGGGCGGCGGCAAGGGCGGCAGCGACTTCGACCCCAAGGGAAAGAGCGACCTAGAGGTCATGCGGTTCTGCCAGAGCCTCATGAACGAGCTCTTCCGTCATATCGGCCCCTACACCGACATTCCGGCGGGCGACATCGGCGTCGGCGGCCGCGAGATCGGCTTCATGTTCGGCCAGTACAAGAAACTTCGGAACGAGTGGAGCGGTGTTCTCACGGGCAAGGGCCTCGAGTACGGCGGAAGCCTCATCAGGCCCCAGGCCACCGGCTACGGTTCGGTGTACTTCGGCGAGGAGATGCTCAAGACCAGGGGCAAGAGCTATCAGGGTCTCACCTGCCTTGTCTCGGGCAGCGGCAACGTGGCCCAGTACACGACCGAGAAGATCAACCAGCTCGGCGGCAAGGTGGTGACACTCAGCGACAGCTCCGGCTACATCTACGACGAAGAGGGCATAACCGACGAGAAACTCGCCTTCATCATGAACCTCAAGAACGTCCGCCGCGGCAGGATCAGCGAATACGCCGACAAGTACCCGAAGGCCGTTTACACCGCCGTCGACCCCGACCTCGACTACAACCCGCTCTGGAACCACAAGGCGGACTGCGCGTTCCCCAGCGCGACCCAGAACGAGATCAACGGGAAGGACGCACAGAACCTCGTGAACAACGGCGTGTTCCTGGTATCCGAGGGCGCCAACATGCCCACCACCCCCGACGGCGTCGAGATCTTCCTTGAGAAGCGCCTTCTCTACGGTCCCGGCAAGGCGGCGAACGCCGGTGGTGTGGCCACCAGCGGTCTCGAGATGGCCCAGAACGCGGCCTTCACCTGCTGGAGCAAGGAAGAAGTGGACAAGAAACTCCACCAGATCATGATCAACATCCACCGCCAGGCCTACGACGCCGCCGAGAAGTACGGCAAGCCCGGCAACTACGTCCTCGGTGCGAACGCCGCCGGCTTCATGAAGGTCGCCAACGCCATGATCGCCCAGGGCGTCGTTTAGGGGACGGACTTAGATAACTTAGTTTGCTGATGTAAGTTAAAGGGGGCGCTGCTTTTGGCGGTGCCCCCTCTCAGTTTCAGGGTTGTTCTCAGTTATCTCCGATGCGATTCAAGTGTAAACGGAAAGGAAAGTGCATGAAGCGATTCTTCGCTGAACTGGCCCTGGAATCCCGGGGAAGCTCCGAGGCGGTGATCCCCCTGCTTCAGGCGGCCCAGACCGAGTTCGGCTTCATTTCCAGGGAGACCATAGCCAAAATCGCGGAAGCCACGGGGGAGCCTGAAGCACAGATCTACGGTGTGGCCTCGTTTTACAGCCAGTTCTCGTTCACCCCGTCCGGCAAGCACATAATCCGGGTGTGCACGGGCACCGCCTGTCATGTGGCGGGAGCCGGAAGAATCGTCGAGGCGCTCTCCATTGAACTCGGGGTGGCTCCGGGCGGCACGACGGAAGACATGCTGTTCACGCTGCACACCGTGGCCTGCCTTGGTTGCTGCTCACTTTCTCCCGTCATGATGATCGACGGAGAAACCTTCGGGAAGCTAACCCCTCCGGGAGCCGTCAAGGTTCTGCGGGAGTTCGCCGCGGGAGGTCCCAGATGAGGAAGCTGCTTGTTGGAACCGGAACGTGCGGTCTTTCCGCGGGAGCCGGTAAAGTCATCGAAGCCCTTCGCAACAATCCCGGCGAGTATGAGCTTTCGGGGACGGGCTGCATCGGCATGTGCTTTGTCGAACCCCTTCTCGAGGTCAGGGACGGAGACTCACGCAGGATCTATGGGGAAGTGACTCCCGAGATGGCCATTTCCATAGCGTCGGGTGCCGACCCCGCCGATCACCTGGTGTGGAGCAACGACGGCCAGGGCAGCCATGCCGACTTCCTGGAAAAGCAGGACAGGCTGGTGCTTCGCAACTGCGGGATCATCAACCCGGACAGCATGGATGACTACATTGCCACCGGGGGTTACGAGGCCCTGCGCAAGGCAGGGGAAATGACACCGGGGGAGATAATCCAGCTCATGAAGGACTCGGGCCTCAGAGGCAGGGGCGGGGCGGGTTTTCCCACAGGCATGAAATGGTCTTTCGCCGCGTCGGCCGCGGGCGAGGACAAATACATCATCTGCAACGCCGACGAGGGCGACCCGGGCGCTTTCATGGACAGGTCGATCATCGAGGGCGACCCTCACGCGGTGATCGAAGGCATGCTCATCGCCGCAAGGGCCATCGGGGCGGCAAACGGCTACATCTACTGCCGGGCCGAGTACCCCCTGGCCGTGAAACGGCTGGAGAACGCCATTGCCCAGGCTGAGGAGCGCGGTTTCGCGCAGGGCGTGCACCTCAAGGTCAAAATGGGCGCGGGAGCCTTCGTCTGCGGCGAGGAAACCGCCCTTTTCCGAAGCATCGAGGGCAAGCGGGGCATGCCCACGTTCCGTCCGCCCTACCCGGCGGAGAAGGGGCTGTTTGCCAAGCCCACGAACAACAACAACGTGGAAACCTACGCATGCGTTCCATGGATCGTGCGGAACGGCGTCAAGGCGTTTCGGGAGAGGGGCACTGAGAAGAGTCCGGGCACCAAGGTTTTCGCACTGGCTGGGAAGGTCAAACGGGGAGGCCTTGCCGAGGTGGCAATGGGTACCCCCATCCGACACCTGGTGTTCGGCATCGGCGGCGGCATCAAGAAGGACAGGGCATTCAAGGCCGTGCAAATGGGCGGCCCTTCCGGAGGCTGCATCCCCGAGCATCTGGCGGATACACCCGTTGATTTCGAATCCATTCCAGCCACCGGTGCGATAATGGGCTCGGGCGGCATGGTGGTAATGGACGATACAAGCTGCATGGTTGACATCGCCCGCTTCTTCCTGAGCTTCACCTGCGACGAGTCGTGTGGCAAATGCACGTTCTGCAGGGTGGGAAACCGCAGGCTGCTTGAGACCCTTGAGCGCATCACCGCCGGCGAGGGCCGCGAGGAGGACATTCCCTTCCTCGAAACACTTGGCAGGCAGATAATCGACGGCAGCCTGTGTGGCCTGGGGCAGACCGCCCCGAACCCCATCCTAACCACGCTGCGCTACTTCAGGAACGAGTACGAGGCCCACATACTGGAGAAGAAGTGTCCGGCCGGCTCATGTAGGGCGCTTATCAAGTTCACGGTGAACCCTGAGACCTGCAGGGGCTGCACCCTGTGCGCGAAAGCCTGCCCCGTGAACGCCGTGAGCGGACAGAGGGGGCAGGTTCACTCCATTGACCAGCAGAAGTGCACGAAGTGCGGCGCATGTTACGATGCCTGCCCCTTCGATGCCATAATCAGGGAATAGGAGGTCGGTCTTGAAGGTTACCATCAACGGCGCAGCGGTCGAGGCGAAACCCGGCAGCACCATACTCGACACAGTGCGCGAACACGGCCTCGACAATATTCCAACGCTCTGCCACATGAAGGACACCGAACCCTTCACCTCATGCTACGTCTGTGTCGTGGAGGTCGAGGGCAGGAGGAACCTCGCTCCGTCATGTTCCACCCCCGTCAGCGAGGGCATGGTCGTAAACACCAACTCGCCCCGGGTGCGTGCCGCACGGAGGACCGCTCTCGAGCTTCTTCTCTCCAACCACTGGGCAGACTGCGTTTCGCCCTGCCTTACGGGATGCCCGGGCAATGTTGACATTCAGGGCTATCTGGCCCTGGCAGCCCAGGGGAAGTACGCCGAGGCTGTCGAACTCATAAGGGATCGGAATCCCCTTCCCGCCGTTTGCGGAAGGGTCTGCGTAAGGGCCTGTGAAGACCAGTGCTACAGGGCTGAGATCGACGAGTGTGTTTCCATCAACTGGGTGAAGAGGTTCCTGATGGAGCAGGAGGGCGTTTACGACAAACTCCCGCCCAGGGCTGAACCCTCCGGCAAAAAAGTGGCCATCGTAGGCTCCGGACCCGCCGGTCTTACCGCGGCGTACTTCCTCGGCCTTCAGGGGCACGAACCCGTGATCATCGAGGCGATGGAAAAAGCCGGCGGAATGCTTCGCTACGGCATACCCGAGTACAGGTTGCCCGACGAGGCCCTCGACCGCGAGATCGACTTCATAAGCAAAGCCTCAGGATGCCAGATAAGGCTCAATACCAGGGTTGGCAGCACCGTCACCCTTGCCGAACTGAGGAAGACGCACGACGCGGTCCTGCTGTCACCGGGCGCCTGGAGCGGCAAGGCCATGAGGGTCGAAGGCGAGATGGACACGGTTGGTGTCGTGACCGGCGCCGACTTTCTTGTGGAAAACGCCCGGAACCGTTCATCCCTGAAGGGGACGGTTGTCGTGGTGGGCGGCGGCAACACGGCAATGGACGCGGCGCGGACCGCGTGGAGGCTCGGGGCCGACCGCGTGATAATCCTTTACCGGCGCACCAGGCTGGAGATGCCGTGCGACAGCCTTGAGATAGAGGAAGCGCTCGAGGAGGGCATAGAACTCATGGAACTCGCTGCCCCGGTGGGCATCGAGCGCACCTCCGACAAGGTTCTCAAGGGTCTGCGCTGCATAAGGATGACGCTTGGCGAGCCCGACGCATCGGGAAGAAGAAGCCCCGTGCCCATGGATGACAGCGAGTTCATTCTTGAGTGCGACCTTGTCGTCAGCGCCATTGGCCAGGAGCCCCTTCTCACTGGACTGAACGAAGAGCTGGGCGTCACCCGCTGGAAAACCATCGACACCGGCAGCGATACCGGGGTTGGAACGAACCTGGCCGGGGTCTTCGCCGCCGGCGACGCAAGCTACCACGGCCCCACAGTCGTCATCGACTCGATCCGCGACGGAAGGAATGCCGCCGAGGCAATTCACGCCCACCTCACGGGAATACTGAAGAAAACCCCGTTCAGGGCCAGCAAGGGTTTCTGGGAGAAGCCGGGCCGCGACCTTCTGCCCGAAAGGGAGGAGAAGCCCGCGAATCAGCAGGGAGCGGTCCATGCCGAGCACAGGCGCAGCATGGATGTGGAAGTCGCCCTTCCCATCAATGCGGTCCAGTGTGCGGACGAGGCAGCCCGCTGCCTCTCCTGCGGTTGCGTCCGCTACGACGACTGCGACCTCAGGCTTCTCTGCGAGGAGTACGGCATCGACATGGACAGGTTCAGGGGCAAGACCGCCCGGGAACGCGTGGACGAGAGCCACACTCTGATGGTCTACGATGCCAACAAGTGCATACTTTGCGGCAAGTGCATCAGAACATGCACATTCATCCTTCAGAAACCGGCACTTGGATTCGTGGGCCGGGGCTTCGACACAAGGGTGCGGCCCGCCATGGACCTTCCGTTCGGGGAAACGGACTGCACGGGCTGCGGCAACTGCACCGACGTGTGCCCGACAGCCGCGGTCAGCGTGAAGCTCCCATGGCCCGGCAGGGCATGCCTTCACCACGAGGATGAAGAGGCGGTCTGCGATATCTGCTCGCTCAAGTGTCCTGTCACACTGAGGCGCTATTCTGCTGGCATCATCGCCGTGGGCCGGGACAGCTACCTTTGCCCCAGGGGAAGGTTCCAGACCCCGGGCGGCCCCGACATCAGGGTCGAGGGAAGCCCCGAGGAAGCCGATGTCATCGTTCTCAACCCCGGCGACAGAAGGTGGCTCGAACTTGAGTTCACCCCCATGGCGGCCCGGGTGAAAGCCGCCTCAACCCGGGGTGTCCCGGTCTTGAGCGCCGACAGCTCAGCGACGCTCGCGGGGAGGGTGTGCAGGCTGACGAGAGTGTAACATGTAAGGCACGTTGTTGACAATCCAATTTGTGATTGATAGGTATACTTCCCTTGAATCACAAAGGGGGAAGTGTTTTCCACAATTCTCTTGAAAGGAGAAAGAAATGCGCTTGTTTCTTGGAATCATTCTCTTAGCTTCAGCTCTGCTCATCGCGCAGGCCCCTCAGAACATCCTGGTATACCATGATGTTCAGCTTGGATACGGCTCCGCTGTCACAACAGCCATTTCCAACCTCTGGCCTTCGGCCACGGTCAGCGCCCACAACGGCAACGCCGCCACTTTCAACGCGGCACTGAACTCCCTTGGCGCAGGCTGGGACATCGTCATCCTCGAGTGCTGGTACAACAACACCAACGATATCTACTGGATGGGTGTTAACGACCTGTACGACACCGGCGCGATAAAGCTTTTCGCCTCCACCTGGCAGTGGACAGGCGGAAGCTCCGGTCAGATGGCTCTGGCGAACGATATGGGCGTCTCCAGCGTTACCAACATCAGCAGCCCGGTGATTCCTCATTATGTCTGGAACGCCAGTCATTCAATCGTCGATGGCATAACGGACTGGAGCTGGGTCGATCCCGGCCTTGGCATCCTGAACGCCAGGTTCACGGTATCCAACGCCACTCCCGTCACCGGCTGGAGCTCTTCTCCCCAGACTGGTCAGGCCGGCATCTGCGTGGCCAACGACGGCAGCAGTGTCATCAGCGGTTTCACTCCCGCGTACGCCACTCAGGGCGTGGCGATCTGGGAGAACATCCTCGAGTTCATGTGGGGAGGCACTTCCCTTACCCGCAGCACGTGGGGCGAGATCAAGTCATCCTTCTAGACCTGTCCTGATTCGTGGGGCGGAGGCGTCAAAACCTCCGCCCCTTTACAGTATGGCCTTATAGCGCTCATCTCACGGCCCGGGGAACACTTCATCCATTTTTCGGGTATTGTATGCAGGGAGGGGTGTACATACATCGGAAAGGATGTTCATCGATGACCAGAGTCCTGCTGCCCTTCCTTCTTCTATTCACACTGTCATCTCTGTCGGCCGACCCCGTCCAGGTCATGGAGGGCTTCATAGACGCCGTCTACAGGTACGACGCCGAAACGGTCTTCCGCATGCTGAGCATCGAGAACAAAGCTTCGCTCTCCATGATGATAACCATGGCCAAAATGCAGCCCGTGGCGGCTGCGGAGCAGATAAGCCGCTGGATAGGAAGGCAGTACAGTAGCCAGGAGGTTTCCTGCCTGACCGAGACCGGTTTCGTCAGGGCAGTTCTTGATGCTCCGGTGCTTGTCTCCCAGCTTCCGGAGAGGAACGGCATCAGTTGTTCCATGGGCCAGATGCGTGGCGACACGGCCATTGTGATGTGCGAGGTAGACCTGGCCTCCGGGGGGACGGAAGAGACATGCTTCGCCCTTGTTCTCGAGCAGGGTGAATGGAGAATCGGCCAGCCCTTCCTTTAGACCATTGCCGTCAGCAACCCCAGTACTGCCATTATGACCAGTGAAAGCCTCCTGAAAGCTTCACTTCCCGATCTGCGCGCCAGAAGCGCCCCGATAACCGCACCCAGCACGGTGAAAGGGAGCGCCAGGGCTATTGAGGGAATGGCTTCGGGGGTCAGTACGCCCATCGTGTAGTAGGACAATGCTCCGATAGTGCCCAGGAGAAGGAAGTAGGCTGCAAGGCATGACCTTATGCCGTCCTTCCCCTCACCGCTTGCTGAGAGCAGAAGGACCACCGGGGGGCCGCTGAAGGTCGCAAAGCCGTTGAGGATGCCACTTACCGCGCCGGCCGCAAGCAGACCCGCGGGCGTCTTGCGCAGACCGAGCCTGAGCTTGAGAAGCATTGCCAGGGATATCACGGCCACACCGATCCCGATGGCCGTTTTCGCGGATTCGGCGGGAACCTCCCTGATCAGCCAGACCCCGGCCGGGGTGAACAGGACGCCGGCGATGGCCATAGGTGTGAACCCCCTGAGGTCGAGATGCTTCCTGGTCGAGATGAGAAGCACCACGTTAAGCGCTATTCCGGTTACGCACAACATTGGGACGGCCGTTCCCGCGGGCATCACGAGAAGCAGGAGCGGCATGGCCAGCAGCGAGTACCCGAAACCGCAGAAGCCCTGCAGCGCCCCTGCCACGAACACCACCAGAAGCGGAAGCGTTGAGTCCAAAAGCGCTACTGCACCGATGCGGGAACGTAAGCCAACTGAAACCTCAGGATCTCGACAGTGTCGTTACCGTCTGTCGTCACCTCGATCGTGGCGAGGTCGTCAAGAACTCCTTCGGGGATCCTGTAGATCACGTGAGGCTCGTGAACCGTGGCACTGGCGAATGTCTGCTCCCAGGTTTCCCATAGGGCGTTGAACTCATCGGGCCCAAGAACCCCTTCACTCCATGACCACACTATCTCCCGGATCTGATCGGGGTTTTCAAGGGGTTCCCAGTTGTGACCCTCCCTTCTCGCGAGGGCCAGAAGTGCTGTCACCGCGAACTGGGAGACACCTTCATGGTTCCTGAGAAGCACACAGGAGACCCCGGAGTACTCAACCCTCAGTGAGGGGTTCCCCCCCTCCACGATGTAGGGCAGTATTCCCGGTTGCGGCAGTGTGCATTCGTAGAACAGGTACCTGTCGCGGAAGAAACCCGAACCGATGCAGAGGGCCTCTACATCGGACCACAGCCATCCCCACTCCCACGCGGGCTCTCCGGGCCACCGGTTTTCGGTTCCCTCATCCGAAAGAACGAGTTCGCTCCAGAGTGCGAAGTCACTGCCGGTCCCTCCCATGGAGGGTTCGGGGAGAACAGCGGTCATCGTACCGCCAATCGAGGTAGCTCGAACGGTTGCCGCACACGGGTCGCCGTGAAAGTAAAGCACCGGCGCCTTGGCCTCGAGAGGCCAATCCTGCATTTCAGCGGGGGATGAGGCCATTGAGAATCCGGTATTGCGGTAAGCCACCACACCCCACTCATGCACCGAAAGACCGGCCGAAAGAAGAAGCAGCAGAGCGGTCACTCGAGCCTCACAAGTCCCAGGAACAGCCTGTGGTACTCTACAGTGGCAATGTCGTAACGGTTTTCGAATGAGAGGTTGATGCTGCTGATGCTTTCCACGGTTTCAGGGGGGAGCGGAAAGAGGAGCCACCTCTCGCCTGCGGGTCTTTCCCGGAAGAAAGGCTCCCAGGTGTTCCATAGTGCGGCGATCTCGTGTGACTTAAGGTTTCCACCCGCCCAGTCGCACATCTTCTCGTGCACATCGGCGCTCTCAAGGGGAAGCCTGAGGGCGTCCCTCAGAACCGGCAGGGGGATGATGGTGTAGACATGTACTTCCGATTCTTCTCCCGTTGTTATCAACAGCCCCTCGGGGGAGAACAGCCCTGCCAGATGCCTGCCGTCCTCGACGACGGTGTTCATCCTGGCCTGGATGCCGTCCGGGATAAGGGTTTCGTAGTAGAGAAACCTGTCGAGATAGTTTCCCTCGCTGTCGTACAGATCAAGACAGGGCACATCCCTCCAGTGGTCCATGGCCCAGGCGAAAGGCGTGTTCACGGGAACATGGGGAGTCGGTGCCTCGTCGAAGGGAACTGGATGTCTGCCTTCGATATGCCATGAAACAGCCTGCGGGGTTGCCCCCTCGAAACCCACTGAGGGCTCGGGGTAAGCCACCGACACAAAGCCCATTCCGGCCCTTGCGGTAAAGGTGCCGGAGAAAGGCGAACCGTGGAACCAGACAACCGGGGCGTCGACGCACACCATTCCGAAAGGGTCGAAGCCGTAGGTGTCGCCGGGGGCCCCCGCAGCCTCGGTGCCGAATGAGGTGAATGTGACCACACCCCACTCATGGACCCTGATCAGCGTTTCGTCCACCGGCACGATTACGGTATCGGCAAGGAACGGAAGCAGAAGCGTAAGCATTCTTGTACCTTTCTTAAAGGGGAACCGCTGCGAGGATCAACCTTTTTGCGCGGGTTGGGTACTGCGAGGGGCCGTCAGGGAATACTTCGATGGTGCTCAGGTTTGAGAGCAGGCTCTCCGGGATCGGGTACAGCAGAATCCCCCGGGGGTAGCTCCCGCCTTCCGTGAAACCGCCCGAGAACCACTCCGCCCAGGTGTTCCAGAGAGCGTCCACCTCCTCTATATCGATTACGTTCCGTGACCACTGACGGAGGGTTCTGTGGATGAGGTCGGGGGTCATGGGCATGAATGCCTCGTCGCCCGGACCCGGTGTATCCCCCAGGCTGCACTCGGCGAAGAGAAGTCCGGTTTCGGACAGTGTCAGGACAATGGCTGGAACCTGCCCCCACTCTTCCGAAACGGGTTGACCGCCGCGGGAACACGGAAGGAAACCGAGATCATCGGGCGCCGTCTCGTAGTAGAGGAAGCTCTCGGTGGCGCTGAAGGTTGTTACCGTCATGCTTTCGCCGGTTCTCCAGAGATGGTAGGGCCAGCGCGGGAGAGGGAAAGGGGCTCGGCGGTCTTCGATCGGGGCAGCCATTCCACGCAGGGAAGAGTCATCGGAGTCGTAGCCGAACGAGCCGGTCCAGGAGCAGAACCCGCTGCCGACGCTCCCGTCGGAAGCCTCGGGGTACACGTGGGATATCACTCCGTTGTCTGTCCTTACCGTAACTGTGCCGGTGAACTCGGGGCCGTGGAAGTAGAGCACGGGGGCTCTCATCATCATCCCGTCGGGTTCGGGTACCGGAACCGGGGCAAATGGAGAGCCTGAGAAGGAGAAGTCCGGCCCCGCAAGGGAAAGCACTCCCCATTCGTGAACGAAAACGGGCGGCAATTCCCTGTCCTCGGCGGAGGACAGACCTGTTATGCATGCCACCATGAAAGCGGTTACCGCAAGTCTCATGCGAACCTCCCTCTATGATCGTCTGTGTTATACGCATTCAAAGCAGCCTTCATTCCTGATGCGCCGGAGGAGCAAGCCTGAAAACGACCGGTGCGTGGTCGGAAGGCTTTTCCCAGGTTCTGGGTACGATCAGGGTTTCAACCGAGTCGAAGAGGGGCATGGCAGCCCTTGAAGCAAGGACCAGATCGAGGCGCATTCCCATGTTCCTCCTGAAGGCCCCCGCCCTGTAATCCCACCAGGTGTAGGCCTTCCCGGACGGGTGGAACGCACGGAAAGAGTCGGTGAACCCGGCATCGAGGAATGCCCTTATCCTCTCCCTCTCCAGCGGGTGGTAGCAGACCGTTCCATCCTGCTCAAGAGGCGAATGGGTATCATCGGGCCCCGGCGCCACGTTGAAATCTCCAAGGACAACCACTGGACCCGAAAAGGATGACGCCAGAGCCAGAAGCTCATCAAGCCAGCGCAGCTTGTTCCCGAAGGAGGGGAGGGAAACGTCGGCGCCGTTGGGTACGTAGGCGTTGAGGAACCTGACTCCCGCGAGGCGGAACGAGAGCAGTCTGGCCTGATCCGACATGAAACCCGACTGCAGACCCCTGGAAACATCCTCGATAGGGTGACGGGATAACACGGCAACGCCGTTGTAGGTCTTCTGTCCGTGTGTAGTGGCGGTGTAGCCGAGTTCGCTGAAGGGTTCTGAGGGGAACAGGTCGTCGGTGACCTTGGTTTCCTGCAGACAGAGCACATCGACAGGGCCTTCCCGCAGCCAGTCCAGCACATGGGTCAGCCTGGCCCTCACCGAGTTAACGTTCCAGGTGGCGCAGGTCATCATCATTACCCCGTCCTTCCCTGTGGCCCGAAGTCCCGTGTTGAAGTAAAATACAACCCTGATGCCCGGAAGGAAGGGTGGAGCGTTGAAGGGAACACAGATGCGGCCTGGGTACCGGTGGGTATTGGCGGCGATCCTGCTCGTTGCCTTCGGCCTCAGGCTCGCAACCGCTCTACGGCATCCCGCTCCCGAGGGGGACGGCATGGCGGCCAACATCCTGCTGGCGGACAACCTGAACCGAGGGCACGGATTCACCACCCTCCTCAAGTGGACCCTGTACGACCAGTCCATGGAGCACCTTCGACCCGAAGCGAACCGTCAGCCAGTGCTTCCAGTACTTCTGTCAGCGGTGTTCCGGTTCACTGGCCCGGGTATGAGGCCCGCACAGGCCCTGTCCCTGGCGCTGGGCCTTCTGTGCCTCCTCTCTGTGTACTTTTGGGCCGCGAACGCTCTGGGCAGGCGCACCGCCATCCTGACAACGGCCTTTCTGGCTGTATCTCCACCCTTCATCTGGTTCAGCGCCCAGCCCGATTGCCTTCTGCTTTACACGGCGCTGGTCTTCGCGGCACTTATGGCCGCGGGGCAGGGTGACGCGAGCTGGAAGAAGACAGCACTGCTTGGGGCCATATCGGGAGTCGCCTACCTTACCAGGACCCAGGGACTTGTTCTGGCATTCTCACTTGGGATTTGGGTGCTCCTTCGGGGAGGCCGGGCAAGGTTCCCCAAAGCATGCCTGTTCTCGGCGGTCTTCCTTCTCGCGGCCCTTCCGTGGTTCGCGCGGAACATTCGTGCCTTTGGAAGCCCCACTCACAGCCAGAACAGCCAGTTCGTGCTCAACGAGAACCACTGGTCGGCATGGAGCGTCAGGGCAACCCCACCGGGTCCGGCCGACATGCTTGAGAACCAGGGGCTTAAGGCGTGTGTTTCCTTTGTCGTACGGGGGGCGGCCAGGGTCCTTGAACCTTTCGGGCCGGGTTCATCCCACAGGGGGGAACCGTTCGCCCAACCCACCCTGGCCTTGTTCGTTCTGTTTGCTGCCCTGGGCCTCGGGGACAGCGAACTGAGGAAAAAAGCGCTTCTTCCCGCCCTCGTGGCCTTGCCCCTCATGGCGGCCCTTACGGTGCACCAGCACAGCGGGCGCTATCTGGCGCCGGTTTACGCCATGGTCACCGCGCTGGGTGTTGCAGGGGCAGTGCGGCATGAAGGCCGGATCAGGGGCCTGATGACGGGCTTTGTACTTGTCAACGCGCTGATCCTCATCCGTCCGCTTGGAGAGGTCCTTGTCCACGACAACAGGGAGAGGGCCGCTGAAGCCATGGAGGGCGCCCGATGGATCAGAGACAACGTTCCCGAAGGCACCTGGGTGGTAACGTACCCCAATGTGGAGCTCTACCATTGGGTATACCGAAGACCCACGGTGACCTGGCCCAACGACTACGAGACACTGCTCTGGCCCTTCCTCGAAGGGCATGGGGCCCGGTACCTGGTAGTTGACATTGACCTTCCCCAACTCAGGCCATGGCTGTCAAGGCGTTGGAGAAGGTCGCCGGACGGCACAAGCTGGGATTTGCTGGATCCGCCGCCATTCCTTACCCCAGTTTGGAAAAGCGCCTCGGGGAACACGTTGATCTATGAGTTCGATGGCGCGGTGCCCCCGGGGTTCATGGCGGTTGACAGCCTTCCACCCGACAACCTGAGGGCCCTGGGGCCGTAGGCGGTCTTTGCGAGGTCTACCCCGCTGCCGGGCGCTTCGCTTCCCTGTAAAGCGTTCTTCTCTTCCCGGCGATGATCGTCCGAAGGTCCGCGTTCGTCAGCCCCGCGCCAGTGGCGTAACTTTCGAGGAATCTCATCTCTTCAGGGCAGATCGCTCCGTCAGCCAGGGCCATTCCCACCATCTCGGACAGGATCGCCTTCGCCTCGGTTCCGTTCTTTGCCCCGGGTAGACCGGCTCCCTGTTCAAAGGCCGCGATCATGGCGGACACCGATTCGTGCTGTATCCCCCTGCCCGCGGCGAAGGCATCCAGAAGGACTCGTTCCTCCTCACCCGGTGTTCCGTCTGCGTACATTGTCGCCACCATTGCCATCAGCACGATTTCCGGGTCCGCCGCCGGTGCTCCCGCCCTGCTTCCGAGCATGGACGCGGAGAAGGCGGAGATGTCCTCAAGGATCCATGCGCCCGAGCCGTCATTGAGAGGTCTGCCGCAGTACTCGCAGTTTCCGCCCGGACCGCCGCTGTACGGAGCACCACAGCCGGGGCAGTGCGCCGAATGGAAGTCGTGTTCTTTCCTTGTAACGACATCAGCGCGGCGGGCCAGGGTGAAGACCTGTGGTCTGATACTGCGGTCACCCGAGCCCTTCACCTGCCCGGACACGTTCCTGTAACGGCTCCAGGCCGACCACTTCACAAGGACACGCACCCTGTCCATGTCAACCCCCGGAAGGATCTCGAGAACATCGACCGAGCCAACCGCGGCATCGTGGAAATACAGGTGCCAGTCCCCCTCGGCGGTCTGGCTGATGTTCCTTCCCAGTGTTTGCAGGAACGGTGTCGAAGCCACTTTTTCCATGGTATCGGTGGATCCCTCGAAGTAGCTTGAAACGTACCTCCAGAAAACGACCGAGGCAGTATCCGAAAGGGGCTGCAGGTTGAAGGCGGGGTCCTTCCGGGTCATCTCCGGCAGTCCGGGTACCGTGCCGGGGGTGGCGGCCGGCTTCCATTCGCTCTCCTGCGTGATCCCGGTCAGTATCCAGTCGTAGGTACCGCTTGTAATGTACGCTCCGCAGTAACTGCATTTACCCGCGTCGGTGATGTCAAGGGAAGCTCCGCAGTTGGGACAGAAGCCCTGTACGATGCCCCCCCTCCCAGCGGTTTTTGCGCCGGGCCTTCTTAGAAAGGTCCAGTATTCGTGGAAATCGCCGGTTGCGTTCGTTCTCAGTTTCCGGCCATCGGAAAGGGAGACATCCGTATCTTCCGCCCTGGCATGGATCTCGACGTGAACGGTCTGGAAACCCGTATCGAGGTGCGCCCCTGCGACTCTCACGCCGAGCACCTCGAGCCCCTCCATCCTGTTCCTGTATCCCATGGCCCGCTGCATCCCGAACTGAAGGTTGAACCGTTCCCGTACGCCATCCGAGATGTAGGCCTTTACAGGGGAGAGATCCTGA
>Ga0351874_1150_pt1 | contig 16087 bp, 14 predicted proteins | sample BONcelFGM3001C13_FD_206790 | JGI IMG/M metagenome (GOLD analysis project Ga0351874, IMG submission 206790) | Enriched cells from coal bed in the Powder River Basin, Montana, United States - BONCAT cells FGM rep3 HSBNCT.FGM.300.1.C13 ...
CGGTCACGGCACTTACTGACACCTACCGATGAACCCAGATTGACCGGTTTGACAAACAATGGGTATTGACTGATGGTTTCAGACTGATCCAGTACTGTTTCGAGATCTTCCTGGATTTGGCGGCGGGTAAAGGTGAGTGAAGGAACCACGCGAATTCCACGCGCGCGCATCACATCTTTGAAAAGGGCTTTATCCATTCCCACAGAAGAGGCTAAAACACCCCCGCCAACATAGGCAAGGTCTGCCATCTCCAGCAAGCCCTGCAGCGTGCCATCTTCGCCGAAGGTGCCATGCAGTACTGGAAAGACTACATCAAGGGGCGCGTATGGTCGCAGGATGGTTCTGCCATCATTTTCTTCGAGTGCGAACAACTGGTTCAAACCCGGTTGGGGTAAGATGGTTACTCGGGTGAGACCGCTGGTATCACCGCTTTGCAGAGCTTTGAGTGCGTTATCTCCGGCAAACCAATCTCCCTCGTGGGTGATTCCGATACGGATAATCGTGTATTGGTTGGGATCCAACACTGAAAGCACAGACCGGGCTGACATGAGAGATACCTCATGTTCACCTGAGCGTCCGCCAAACAGCACACCGATATGAATTTTACGATCTGTGTTCATTTGCTTCCTACCTTAATCACTAAGTTGAACTGCCGGAAAGTTTCCGAGCAATTCAATTTCCAGTTCCAACTGAACACCGAAGCGGTCAAACACTTGTTGACGCGCATGGCAGATGAGCTGGTAAATATCCGCTGCTGTCGCGCTGCCCACATTGATAAAAAAGTTGGCATGCACAGGGCTGATCTCAACCCCTCCAACACGGGTGCCTTTCAGTCCTGCGGCTTCTAGCAAGCGGCCCGCATAATCTCCGGCAGGGTTCTTAAACATGGAACCCATGCTTGCGCCTGGTGGTTGGGATTGGCGGCGTTTTTCCTGGTACTGGTTCATCAAATCCGTTACCTGCTCGCGAGTTGAGTGCTTAAGCCGCAAGGTTGCTGAAAGGATGACTGCTTTTTCAGCACCGCGCTTAAGAATACTGGAACGATATTGAAAACCCATCTGGCTGGCATCCCATGCAGATATTTTTTCATCATGGTGCAAGATGTCTGCCAGGATTAAGTTGTCAGCCATATCACCGCCATGCGCTCCGGCATTGCCGTAAACTGCTCCGCCAAGCGTGCCTGGCACAGTGCCGGCCCATTCAAGGCCGGATAAACCCTGGATAGCCGCTTGGCGGGCCAAACCGCCCAGGTTCGCTCCCGACTCTGCCCAAAGCACAGGTGAGGCTGTTTCCGCGTCAATTTTGTAGGCTTTGGCGCGATTTATGAGAATTACCCCGCGGTAACCCTGGTCGGCCACCAATACATTCGAGCCAGCTCCAAGCACTTTGAAGGGTACGTTATTCTGCCACAAGCTAACCACCGCGTCTTGCAGTTCCTGACGGTTGTTGACAACCAACAGGGCATCTACCTCTCCACCGGTTTGCGCGGTACAAAAGGCTGAAATGCCAGCATTTTCTTTGACTCGAGAGCCAAAGCGTTGCTTAAGGTTGGTCAGAACTTGCTCATCAATCACAACAACAATCTCCAATCAAAGGGTTCGCACGGTCGAAATAAGACGTTTGAGAGTATCAGGCTGCACCCACTGCGCCGCAGGTTTTGGCGCAGAAGTTTGTGAAGCGCTGGGGCTTTTCTCACTTTCGCTTGCCGGTTGGGTAGGGGCAGGCGACGGTTTTTTGGCATCATTATTCATAACAACCCTTCTTTCTGACGCAAAAACGCCAAAAGGTTGGCACTGATCTGCGCGGCATCTCCGGCTGAGAGAACGATGACAACATCTCCTGCCCGCAGCTCGGATTGCAGAAGCAATTCCGCGTCTTGCAGGGCAGCCGCGTAACGCACATTAGGGTGTGACATGCGCACAACTACCTCGTTGGAAGAAAAATCACATGGGCTTTCTCGTGAGGCGTAAATTTCAGTGATGATCACCTGGTCAGCCTCGTTGAAAGAATTGACATACTCATCCAGCAAGGTTTGGGTGCGAGAATATGTGTGAGGCTGCCAAACAGCCCAGATGCGTCGGTTTTTAAAGCGGCTGCGCGCGGCTTGCAGGGTGGCGATGATCTCGGTTGGGTGGTGGGCGTAATCATCGATTAATGTGATGTCTTGGACCACGCCAAGGATATCAAAGCGGCGGCCTGTGCCGCTGAAACTTTGCATTTTGTGGGCAGCAGTCTCCAGAGGTAAACCAACCTGGTGAATTACTGCCAGGGCGGCGGTTGCGTTGCGGATGTTATGAATACCCGGTAAGGTAAGGTTGACTTGTGTCAGCAGCTTTGAACCGCCAGGGGTGTTATTCCATAGTTCAAATTGGGTATCGCCATTTTCATTCACCTGGATGTTTCTGGCCTGGTAGGCGGCATTCTCGTGCATTCCATAAGTAAATGCCTGGCATCCAGCAGGGACAGCCTCGACCATCTGTTGGGCGGCAAGGTCATCGGCACAAGCCAATAAAACGCCAGCAGGTTTCAACTGATGAATAAATTCAGCAAAAGCAGAGCGGTATTCTTCCAGGGTCGGGTAACAATCGGGGTGATCGTGCTCCAGATTGGTCAGCACAATGATGGCTGGGTGCAACCCGAGGAACATGCGGTCGTATTCATCTGCTTCAATGACGAATGAGCGCCCCTGCCCGGCGTGGGCGTTGGAATTCAAATCTTTTGCGACACCCCCGATAATATATGAGGGGTCTTCCCCCAGCGCTGTCAGCAGATAGGCGATCATGGCGGTGGTGGTGGTTTTGCCGTGAGTGCCGGCGATGGCGATACTGTCACGGTCGGCAATCAATCGGCCGAGAAACTCGGATCGTTTGAGTACCGGTATGCCTGCCGCGAGGGCGGCGGCGACTTCCACGTTGGTATCGGAAATGGCTGAAGAGCGGACGACCAGGTCTGCGCCTTGAATGTTCTCGGCCTGATGGCCAATAAACACCTGCGCGCCCAGACTCTGGACATCTTGCGCGAGCGTAGAAAGGGTTTGATCAGATCCGCTGACCCGATAGCCGCTCTCGAGCAGAACACGCGCAATGGCTGAAAGCCCCGTTCCACCGATTCCGATGAGATGAACATGCATCATAAAAACACCACCAATATAAACACGAATACGACTGCGACGGCAAAATAAATCGCCGGTGAACCTAACCAGACTGGCGGCAACAGTTTAAACAACGTGTCTGCCGCTTCAGCGAATTGAGTGCCTGCCGGGTCTGAAACTACACCCGGATATGGGTAGCCCGCGTCTTGCAAAAAGAACCAGATACTGCCAAAAAGAAAAAATCCGTTAACCGCGCCGAGGAAAAAACCCAGCAGGGCATCTTGCAGACGCTCGCGGGCAAAACGTCCGCTGGAAGCCAGTTTTGGAATGTTAGGTGATTGGTAACCAAAGAAGGCCAGCACGACAAAAATTATCAGCCGCATCCAGAATAGCCCGGGTCCGGGAGACACTGCCAGGTTGGTTTTAACAAACGATACAAATGTTTCCAGCATTTCAATAATAAACAAACCTAAAATTGCTGAAGCAAAAACCAACAGCTCTTTCGCCCATCCGCGCATGAGGCCGATGACACCAAATAAGAAAACAAAGAACCAAAAAAGGACGTTAAGACCGACCATTGTCCCCTCCTGAAATAGGTTTTTGCCCCGCCAGTTCAAACAGCTGGTTGGCAATTTTAAGAGCGGGGTCAGGAAGGCTTAATCCGCGCATGGCCTTCCGCATTTCTTGCAGCTTTTGGGGATTATCCAAAAGTTGGGTGATGGTATTCATTAGTTGTTCTGCCATTAATTCGTCGCGCAGAAGCAGTGCTCCACCATGCGAAACGAGATATTCCGCGTTTACCCTCTGGTAACGCCAGGCATACGGATAGGGGACCAGGATGGCTGGCAAGCCAAACAGAGGGTATTCTCCCAGGGTAGAAGCGCCGGCACGGGAAACAGCCAGGTCTGCGCAGGCAAAAGCAGCCCCCATATCTTCGTGTAAATACGGGAAAACGCGGTACCGTGGGCTGTAATCGGACGGCAAATGATTCCGGGCAGCCTGTACTTCTTCCCAGTCAAGGGAGCCGCTGAGGTGGATGACTTGTGTTCGAGCAAGCAGTTGCGGCAGGATGTCGATAAGAGCGCGATTGATGGTGCGCGCGCCTTTGCTGCCGCCAAAAACAAATAAGACTGGCAGATCGGCAGATAATTGAAAATGCTGCAAAGCGGCTTCACGCTGCCAGTTCGCAAGGTCTGGACGAGTTGGATACCCGGTCTCTACCAATGGAGTGGAGGGGTTGAAGTAAGCGCGTGAGGCAGGCGCAGTAATGGCTACACGGTCAGCAAAACGCGCCAGGGTTTTAAGCGCCAACCCGGGTTCAATATCTGGTACGTAGAGCAAGGTGGGCACGCCGCGTCCAGCCAGTGCCATTGGTACGGCCAGGTATCCACCTGTGAAGAGCAGCACGTCGGGTTTAAACTGACGCAGAATGCGGCGTGAGGCCAGGTAGCCCTTATACAGTTGCCAAAGATTACCGGGCAGGCGTAAAGGACTCACCCCATGCACTCCCGCGGCAGGAATGGATTGGTAGGGAACGCCCAGGCGCGCGACCAGATCGGCCTCGATGCCGCCCTGACCGCCAACCCACAAAACATCCAGCGGGCGCGATTTATCGGTTGATGCGGTCTGCAGAACGGCCGCGGCGGGATAAACGCCGCCCCCCGTTCCTCCCGCGCAAATCAACAACCGCACGATAGTTTCTCCCTTCCACTTCTGTTTCTTGACGATGATCGTTGCGCGCAACGTTTAATAACACGCCAATTCCGGCCAATGAAGCCACCATGCTCGAACCCCCGGCGCTGATTAACGGTAAGGCGTTACCGGCGACAGGAGCCAGATTTAGCAAACCGGAGATATTCAAAATTGCTTCAAATCCAATCCAAAATGTAATCCCTCCGGCGAGCAACTTGCCGCTGAGGTCTGGCGCACGATTGGCAATGGTGGTGCCGCGCCATATAAAGGCAAGGAATAGCAGTACCAGAACCGCCGCGCCGAACAATCCGGTTTCCTCAACGACGATGGCAAAGATACTGTCTGTCCAGGGCACAGGAAGCCCGCCAAAATACTTTGTCGTGCCGCGGCCAAGTCCGACACCAAACACACCACCTTTAATCACCGCTTCGTAAGCGCGCTGCACGTGGTAGGCAGCCTGCATGGGGTCTAAAAGGCCGGTGCGGAAATTGATGATGCGCTCTTTGGCGGTATCACTGACATAGTAAACGGCTACTCCCATCAAGCCTACAACCAATACCAGTAATAAGATCTGGCGTAAGTCGCTGCCGGCAAGGAAGAAGAGGGTAATACCCAATAAAACCACAGTAATGGCAGCTGAAAAATCGGGCTGGATCATGATAATCACAGCGGTAAAACCGAGAATTGACATCATAGGCAGCAGCCCCAGAGAGAAGCTGTTGAGTTGATTTTGCTTGGAAGCCAGCCAGACCGTGAGATAAATGATCGAGGCCAGTTTTGCCAGCTCTGAGGGCTGAACGCTGGCGCCAAACAAGGTGCGGCTGTAATCTGATCCATCACTGACGATGATGACCAGCAGCAGCAAACCGATGGTGGCAAGCATCATGGGGACTGCCAGTTTGCGGTAGAGATGGTAATCAAAAAGGCTTAATACTACGGCAATTCCTGTGCCTAAAAGGACGAAAGCGATCTGGCGCAGGAAAACTCCAGAGGTGTCTCCATATTCATCCAGCGAAAATTCCCAGCTGGAGGAATATACAGCCAGCAAGCCGATCACCAGCAGGCAGGCAATTATCAGCACCATCGGCACGTCCATCTGCAAACGCAAAGAGTGGACAGATGAACGCCGGGCGCGCGGCTTTGGGTTCTCTTGGGAGGCTACGTAAGTTGATTCACCCATGCGCAATACCTTTCGCCTCGTTCTTCAAAATCTTTAAACTCATCAAAACTGGTTCCTCCGGGTGAGAGTAATACCACACTACCCGGTTTTACCATCTCAGCGGCAGCAATCACCGCGTCTTGCAGCTGCTGGACAACCCTGACTTTCAGCGGTTGGACTGGATTCTGGGCTGCCTGCAAGGACTGCAGAATTTTTGGGGCGGCTTCACCAAATATTATTACCTGGTCGACCCGTTGGGCGACCAATTCTGACAGACCCTGCCAGGGCAGGTTTTTATCGCGGCCGCCTAACAAGAGCAGCAGGGGTTCGCTGAAAGAGCGGATGGCAGCCATGCTGCGCTCCGGCGCGGTGGCAATCGAGTCGTTGTACCACTTTGCGCCGCGGAATTCGCGAATAAACTCCAGGCGGTGGCTGACGCCCTTAAAATCTTGAACGCCAGCTGTCATTGCCTGAGGATTGCACCCGGCCGCTTCGCAAATGGCAAAGGCCGCCAGCACGTTGAGTAAGTTGTGTTCTCCGCGCAGTGTGATGGATTCTTGCAGACATACATTTATCACACCTTGAGGGGTTTGCAAACAGCACCAACCGTCTTCGATGTAGCTGCCGCGGAAGGGTCCATGCGGGCGGCGCAATCCAAAAGAGACTAATTCTCCTTTGACTCGTGAGCGCAAATTCCAAGAGCCCATATCCTCGCGGTTCAGCACGGCGATGGAGTCGGGTGGCTGGAAGTCAAGAATACGCGCTTTGGCATTGGTATAAGCTTCCAGGGTGCCGTGGCGGTCGAGGTGGTTGGGGGTGATGTTCAATACCGCCGCGATTTGTGGTGACATGGTCATCTGTTCGAGTTGGAAACTGGACAACTCCAGCACCACGCGGTCGGCTGGCTGAATTTCATCCACTTTATCAATCAGCGGCAACCCGATATTTCCACCCACCCAAACTTTTTGTTCTGGCTCGTAAAAGGCTTTCATTACGCGTCCGACCAGGGTGGTGGTGGTTGTTTTTCCTGCTGACCCGGTGATCCCAATTATCGGACTGGACACAGCCTGCATGAATATTTGGGAATCGTTGGATAGGGCAACCCCGCGGCGTTGGGCTTCGATGACAATGGGCAGATCAAGGGGAATACCTCCGGAAAGGCAAAGCAAGTCGGCTTGATCGAGTAAGGAACTGGGATGTTCGCCAAGCACCCATTGGATGTCTGAATTGGAAAGGGATTGGCGCGCTTGAGCCAATTCCTCGGGGGAACGCATGTCACTTAGGGTAACCCTGGCGCCCTGCGCGTTTAAATAACGCGCCAGCGCCAGCCCCTGACGAGCGGCCCCGAGAATGACGATTTTGCGGTTTTGCCAATTCTGTTTCGCCATATCAACCTTTTATACAAACATGAGGGCAATGCCCAACATGGCAGAAAGCAAACTTACCAACCAGAAACGCTGCACAACCTGGGTTTCACTCCAACCCATCAGTTCGAAGTGATGGTGAAGGGGAGCCATTTTGAAAAATCGCTTGCCGTTGGTCAGTTTAAAATAAACAATTTGAATAATGACACTTAATGCTTCACTGACCGGTATGATGATGATGACAGGCAGCAGCAGCCACTGGCCGGTCATCAGAGCGATCACTCCCAGGGTGGCTCCCAAGGAAAGTGAACCGGTGTCTCCCATGAACAACTCGGCCGGGTGAACATTGAACCATAAGAAACCAAATAACGCGCCTACCAGGGTAAAACAGAAACGGGTGAGGTAAACCTGGCCTTGCAGCAATGCGATGGCTCCATAGGCGGCGAAGGCGGTGGCGCTGATCAAACCAGCCAATCCGTCCAGGCCGTCAGTAAAATTGATGGCATTCGAACCGCCGATGATGATGAACATTGCAATCGGCAGATAGATAACACCCAGTTCAAAAGGCACTTTGACACCCAACCAGTAGAATTCAGGCACTCTTAATACGTAGCGCAATACAATGGCAATCACCAGGGCAAAAATGGCCTGAAACCCAAATTTGGTGCGGGCAGCCATTCCCACGCCGCGGCGAGGGCCGCGCACGCCTTCCCAATCGTCAATCATTCCCAGCATTCCGTAGACCACCATCACCAGCAGCGGCAGCAGTACCGATTGTCCCATCACCTGTGTGCGCAAGCCAATGAGTGAAGCCGCATTCAATAATACGGTGAGCAGCACCACCGGCACGATGATCATCAAGCCGCCCATAGTGGGGGTACCCATTTTGGTGATATGACTGTTGGGACCTTCCACTCGGATGAGCTTGCCAATGCGCAGATGACGCAAAATGCGGATTAATGGACCGCCCCAAATGACAGCCATCATAAAGCTGAGTGTGCTGAGCGCTAATGATAGGGATGCTTCGGTCATGATACTGCCTCCAACGCGGCGGCAATGCGTTCCATGTGTAAACCGTGCGACCCTTTTAGCAAAACAACATCACTGGCGGTGAGCTTTGCTTTAAGAATCTCGATCGCTTCCGGGACATCTGCCACCCAGGTGATGCGCGAAGAGCGCATTCCGGCTGCTTTCGCGCCCGCTACGATCATCTGGCTGCGTTCGCCGATGGCGATCAGTTCGTCGCAAATTTCAGCCGCGCGCACACCAACCATGTGATGCCCTTTTTCTTCATATTGACCTAACTCCAGCATGTCTCCTAATACCGCGATCTTTCTGCCTTCCAGTTCAGCCAAAAGATTGAGCGCGGCCAGAGTAGACTGGGGAGAGGCGTTGTAGGTGTCATCCAGAATGAGGGCACCGCTCTGCGTTCGTACTGTTACCATGCGCAGCTGGGTGTGGCCTTTTTGCAGCCCCATAACGATTTCTTGCCAGGTTAACCCTTCTACCAGCCCAACCGCGGCGGCGCGTAAGGCAGTGTGAACCGAGTGCTGGCCAATCAGCGGCGCGCGCAACTGGATGGACTCTTTGCGGTAATGCAATTTAAAGCGGATACCTTCCAGACCAAGGCTTTCAATCTCATTGGCCCATAAATCGGCTTTGGGGTCCAATCCGTAGTAGAAAATTCGTGCCTGGGTCAGGTTTGCCATGGGGCGTACCCATTCATCGTCGTAATTAAGGACGGCAGTACCAACCGGCGCCGGCGGAAGCGACTGTATTAACTCGCTTTTGCCCCTGGCAATGGCTTCTATGCTGCCAGCGCGTTCGGCGTGAACCGTGCCAATATTGGTTACAACACCCACGTGTGGTTTGGCAATTTCACACAGCAGGGCGATTTCGCCCGGCACATAAAATCCCATTTCTAGAACCGCGCGCTGATGTCCAGGTCCTAGGCGTAAAACCGACAGCGGTAAACCAATTTCGTTGTTTTGATTACCGATTGTTTTTAAAGTGCGGTAATGCTGGCTGAGCACGCCAGCGATCAGTTCTTTGGTTGTGGACTTGCCGACGCTGCCTGTAATTCCTACTACGCGTAAATTGAGTTTCGCCCGCCAAAATTGGGCAATTCTCTGCAAGGCTTTAAGCGTGTCATCCACGCGAAGACAGAATGGCGGGCGCGGCAAGGTGCTTTCCATTGAAAAGTGGGCGCGGCTTATGTCCAGGGTGGGGCAATGCAGTGAGACCTCTTTTTGCACAAGTGCCAGGGAAGCGCCTTTTCGGAAAGCCTCTTCAACATAGTCGTGACCGTCAACCCGTTCTCCGGGTAAGGCTATGAACAAACCTCCAGGGATAACCTGGCGAGAATCGACCGCAGCCTCACTGATTACCAGAGAGGCGTGGGGCGGTCTAACACCGCTAAGGGCTTCAATTATGTCAGCCAATAAAATCACAGGTTATTCCTTTGAATTCTGCGCCAATATCTGTTGGCGAATTTCATCTGGCGGTATTTCTAACAATACCGCCAGTTTTTCCACGACTTCTTTAAATACAGGGGCGGTGACCACCGAACTCCATTCAGAAGACTCTGGTTTTTCAAGCCAGATGTATACCAGCATACTCGGGTCGTCTGCTGGCCCCCAGCCAAGGAAAGAAGTGTTGGTAACCGAGTCTGAATAACGACCGTCAATAACGATAGAGGCAGTACCGGTTTTACCAGCCATGCGGTAATGTTCTACCCTGGCTTTTGAGGCTTCGTCCTCCACTGATGTTGCCATCATTTGAGTCATGGTTTCGGCGGTATCTGGTTTGATAGGCATACCGGCGACCACTTCCTGGGTGTTGTATTGGATGCCGTTTTGAATAATAGACCGAACGACGCGCGGAGCCATCATCTTGCCATTGTTGGCGAATGAAGAGACAGCCATTACCATCTGAATGGGAGTGACCGCGATACCTTGCCCATAAGTTTGGGTCAGGAAAGTGGCCAGATACCAGTTCTTGTCTCCAGGAAGGAGCGGGCGTTGTACGCTTTCTCCAGCCAGGTCAATATTGGTGCGGCGGGAGAACTGGAAGCGATTGAGATAATCATAGAAACGGTCTTGTTTAAGATCATCAAAGGCCATTTTTGCCAGGCATACGTTGAGCGAATGTACCATGCAGGTTGTCATGGTTTGGTCATACCACGCGCCGCCGTTCCAGTTGCGGATTATGATGCCGCCGTTGCTATAGTAACCTTCGTCAAAGAAAGGCGTTTCGGGGGTCACCGCGCCGGTATCCAGGGCTGCCCCCATCGTGATGAGCTTAAATACCGAACCTGGCTCGTAGGTCTTATCGATGGCCGGGTTGTAATACTTTTGATCAGCGACGTAGGCATAAAAGTCGTTTGGATTGGGACGCGGATTGGTGGCCATTGCCAAAATTTCACCATTGCGAGGATCCATCACAATGATTACGCCGCCTTCTGAACCAGAGTTAGTGATCGAGCGGTCAAGAATTTGTTCCATTGCCAGTTGAACATCTCGGTCGATGGTTAAGATAATATCGGATCCATGGGGGATGGCGTCATCTTTATGGATCAGATTTGGGTCATAAGAAATGGTGGTGGTTAGCGGTGTGCCGTTGAGTAGATCGTTGTATTTTTCTTCAACCCCATAAAATGGACCATTAAATTCAGTCATAAAGCCCAGAACGTTACCAGCCAGGTCTCCTTCAGGGTAGAAACGCATTAATTTTGAATTCCAGGTAACCCCAGCCAGAGTGCTTGATCCGGGAAAATCTTTCTTTCGGTCATAATACTTGCCATACTCTTTTTTTAAGGAGGCAATCTGGTTGATTTTTTCTGGTGAAACCTGGTTTTCCAACATCAGGTACAATGCTTTTTCGTTACTCAAAGCGCTCTTCAACAACTCAGAATAGTACGCGTAGTCGTGAATCCCTTTGTCATAAGGGTTTAATTGCAGCGTCGCAGCCAGAACGGTGGCAATCGTCTCCTGGTTCTGGTTTTGGCGAACAACATTCAAGTCCACACCCAATTCGAACATCTCGCGATTGCCAGCCAGTAAGTTGCCCCAACGGTCATAAATTTGCCCGCGTATTGGTTGAACAACTTCCGACCTTTCGCCGTAGCGTTTAACAAGGTCTTTGCGCAGCTCTGTGGTATCACCGCTGATTTGCAAACGTCCAACCTGAAAAATGATCAAAGCCCCCATGATGAACATGAAGGCGCTTATCAGTGTGAGGCGGACTTTGAAGTCTATTTTCATTATGTGCCTCCCGCTGAGGAGCTTTCAGTCCAAATTTCAAAGGAGTCAACCATCCATTCCCAGAGAGATTGAGTATAAGCTGGCTTTACCAGAGGTTGCGGTAATGGCTGGCTGCCCGGGGCTGGGGCGGAAACCAACACGCGCCGGCCGTAATAGCCAGGAATGACCATGTAATTTGCTTCTTCAGCTCTGTAGGGTACATACCCAAGCTTGGCGGCGCGCTCTTGCAAGGCTTCAGCTGAGGTGAGATTGGCTAGTTGGGTCGATAAGTCTGAAGCGTTGTGCTGCGAATTGGCGATATCCGCTTTGAAATTACGCAACTCTATGGCAGCCTGCGCTGTTTGAGCGCTTACGAACAGGTACAACCCTGACATGACAGCCGCAATTACCAGAATCACCATAAAGACGCCAATCCGTTGAATCTGAATGCGCCAGGGGGCTTGTCTGTATGCGTGGATGAGTTGTTGCGCCATAATCGTTTTCTGCCTTTTTGCTCAGGATATCTATATGCATGCAAAAAGCGTGCCAATTATATCTTTTCTGCGACCCTTAAGCGAGCGCTGCGCGCCCGCGGATTTTGCTCGATTTCCTTTTCGCCGGCGGTAATGGGGTGGCGGGTGATCAGGCGAATTTGGGCTTTGTGACCGCAATTACAAATCAGTTGTTCAGGTGGACAGATACAGTCCTGGCTTTCTCTTCTCAAGTAGTGCTTCACAATCCGATCTTCCAGCGAATGAAAAGAGATCACAGCCAGTCTTCCACCGTGGTTCAACGCCTGAAGCGCTAGCGGCAGGAATTCTTCAAGCGCCTGTAACTCCTGGTTAACCGCGATACGCAGCGCTTGAAAAGTGCGTGTCGCCGGATGAATTCTGTCTCGCTGCCCCCGGGAGGCTTTGGCAATCAGCTCTGCCAATTGCGCCGTGGTGCTGAAGGGGCGATTGCTGATGATTGCCCTGGCAATGCGCCTGGAGTGGCGTTCTTCGCCATATTTCCAGATGATTTCCGCTAAATCCTGCTCCGAAAGCTGGTTCACCAGGTCTGCGGCGGTGGTGGATTGGGCTGGGCTAAAGCGCATGTCCAACGGACCATTTGCCAGAAAAGAGAACCCGCGTTCCGGGGTATCGATTTGCATGGATGAAACCCCCAGGTCAATTACTATTCCATCCACAGATTGCCAACCAACAGCCTGCAGTTGATCCAGTAAAGTGGTATAGGATGCCTGTACCAAATGCGCGCGCTGCGAATAGACGGACAAGCGCTGGCTTGCTATGGCCAGCGCCTGGGGGTCTATATCCAATCCAAGTACCTCTCCGGTAGGGTCGGAAGCGGCGAGGATCCCCCAGGTATGTCCGCCTGCTCCCAGCGTGGCATCGATGAAGTGGTGCTTATCCGCTGGTTGCAGAGCTTGCAAGACCTCCTGGTAAAGTACAGGTAAGTGCGGCGTTAGATCGCCGGGATCAGGCAGGTTCATAGTTGATTAACAGTAAGATCAAGAGAGGCAAAGCGGATCGCTGTCTCTTCTGAATTTTGTAAGGCTTCGTTTTGTTTATTCCATTCAGCAGGCGACCAGATTTCAAAGTATTCGCCCACACCGACGACAACGACATTATCTTCCAGGTTTGCGGAAGAGCGTAAGAACTGCGGGAGCAGAATTCTGCCAGCGCGGTCCACATCCTGGCGGTCGGCATTAGAAAAAATGAAGCGGCGGAATTGACGGGTGGTCGGGTCAGCCATATTCATCGCGTTGACTTTGGTGTACATTTGCTTAAAATAATCAGCAGTCATCACCATCAGGCTTTTGTCGAAACCCTGGGTGATGTAAGCACCATCGATGAGCAGATCGCGAAAACGGGCCGGAATGGTTAGCCGGCCTTTGCTATCGATGGAATGCTCGTACTGTCCTAAGAACATAAGTTCTACCCCTTATATAACTGGCAAACGCCGGAATGCTCCGGCGCTCCACTTTCTCCCACTTCCTACCACTTTTATGTTTAGTATAAACGAATCAGGGGGCAATTGCAAGCTGTTTCATCTTATTTTCATAATTGAAAGGTGAAAAGGTTATACAAAATTGTCCCTGGTTGTGGCAGTTAGTTCTGCAATTTCAGAGTGCGTTTTTATGAACAGTCCAGGAGTTTTAAATTGGAAAAAGTAATAGAAAGGCGAATTTGTGAATTGACAATCCGCATTCAGCGAAACAAAATTATTTAGGAAAACATGGAAGACAGACTGGAAGTTTACCAAGGCAGATTTTGAAACAAAGATCTCTCCCAGGCGGGATGGGGTGGACATCAATTCAAGTTGACAGGGGAATTTGACCTTGCCAGTCATTAAGCGTCACGGGAGACTATCGCGGCAGAGTGATGGTAAAGGTACTGCCAGCGCTAAGCTGGCTTTGCGCCTCAATGGTGCCGTGGTGCTGCTCAATTACCTGCCGGGCAATGGACAACCCGAGCCCGATGCCGCGAAAGAGGTGTTTGTCGATCTGATCAATGTGGAAAAACCGATCAAAAATATGCGGCAAAGCTTCTGGTGGAATGCCGACCCCAGCATCTGTAATGGTAACCTTAAGTGTGTGTTCATCAAACTCCGCTTTGATTTCAATCTCTCCACCCTCAGGGCTGAATTTAATAGCGTTTTCCAGGATGGCACTGAAAGAGCGTTGAAGACTCTTGGGATCAGCAGGAATCTCTGGCAGGTTGGCAGGGATATTGACCAGAATGCCGACTTGATTATTGGTCGCGCGCGAGCGCATGTTTTCCACGCAGGAAGTCAAAAGCGAGCCAATGTCGGTAAGTTGAAATTCGTCGAGAATTAAATCCATCTCCTGCAGGAATAGGATATCGTTGGTGAGGTTAATAATTTCTTGAATATTGCTGGATACGGTATCAAGAGCGGAGTTCAACGAAGATCCCTGAAGTTTACCCGTGCGGATTACCTGTATAAAGCCGGCTGCAGCCATCAAAGGAGTGCGCAGTTCATGGGCAATTGTTGTTAGGAATTGACTTCGCGCGGATTCCAGGTCGGCGAGCTGTTGGTATGCGACGGCCAACTCACTGGCTTTTTGACGTAAGTCTTCGATCGCCATCTCGTCGTTATCGCGCAGGCGGTTGCTGACAGCCCGCACCATAGCCATTGACATGCTGCTGCTGCGCTCGATTAAGTTAGTGAATGTATCATTATTGATTTCCAGTAAAGTGGTTTCTTGTGTTGATGTCACGGTTGCGGCGCGCGGAGCGTTGTGGATGATGGCCATTTCTCCAAAAAAGTCACCGGGGCGCAGGTGGGTAAGCAGGCGAATTTCGCTTTCGTTGATCAGTTTGGTGACTTGCACCTCTCCGCTGAGAATGATGTAGAAAGTGGTTTCCACAGCGCCTTCCCGGCAAATGACCGTGCGGGCGGGGACAGTAACCTTGATGCCAGACCCTACCATTTCTTGTGCCAGGGCATCTACTATTCCAGGAAATGCGCGTTGGATAATTTTGAATGGGGTGATGGCTGATGGCATACCTATCTCCAATCGTAAAGGCAGTACATGCCTTTGTTTGCATTAATTCTACCTGGATTTGGGATTAAAATTCATTTGGGAGTTTTCCTAATAACTGAGTTGTTGTAGTCTGAATGGATGCATAATATTAAGGGAATGGTTAAAATATGTTTAGACCACTTGCGGGCACATTTCAAAAGGAGATATAGTTCATGATTAAGAAAGCAATGGTGAAGACAATTATTGGCGCGGCATTATGCGCTTTAACGATGATAGCTTGCAGTTTTTCGGGGGTCGCGCCAAACGCATCCAGTGAACTGCAACTGCAAGGAACCCAACTGGCTCTGCAAGCCACCCAACTTTCCATTCAGGCTGAACAACTGGCGGCTACCCAGACAGCAATGATCATGTCTGTGCCGGCGGAGGTGCCAACGGCAACTCTGGCGCTTGTTTCTCCCCCAGCGGTTGATGTGCCCGGGGAGATAATCAATTCCAACGGGGTGTATTTTGAATATCCCGCGTGGCTGGCAAGCGGCGTGACAGCCAGTATGTACGATGCCCCACCAGCCAACCAGGATGACCCATTCTTTGCGATCGAACCGGATACAACCGCCGATTCCTACAATACTGATGAAGATTTGCAGTTGAATGTGTCCGCGCCAGGTGTTTTAGGGAATGATACTGATCCTGAAAGTGATTCTCTTACAGCCACCTTGAACCAAGATGTGCAGCATGGTTCGCTCACCCTGAATCCAAACGGTTCTTTCTCATATACCCCTAATTCAGGCTATTTCGGTTCTGATCAATTCAGTTATTATGCCAATGATGGATACCAGAATTCTCCCAGCACCACCGTCACCATCACCGTCAACGCGGTCAACGACCCGCCCGTGGCCCTGGATGACAGCTACTCCACCGATGAGGATACTTTGCTGACTGTAGTCGCCCCAGGCGTGCTGTCCAATGACACCGATCCCGAATCCAATCCGCTCACCGCCGTCATCGTATCGGATGTGTTAAACGGCACCCTGG
>Ga0351874_1149_pt1 | contig 15603 bp, 15 predicted proteins | sample BONcelFGM3001C13_FD_206790 | JGI IMG/M metagenome (GOLD analysis project Ga0351874, IMG submission 206790) | Enriched cells from coal bed in the Powder River Basin, Montana, United States - BONCAT cells FGM rep3 HSBNCT.FGM.300.1.C13 ...
CGCTGGTTAATACTATGGGCACTGAATGTAATTCGCCAAAAAATAATGAGGTTCTTTTAGGGGTGCTAAAATCGATGGGTGCAGGTTCATTTGCAGGCTTGGGGGTTTTAGGTCTGGGTTTGCGAGGCATTTGATAATGAACCCGCCCCGAATTACTAGGATATGCAGCCTCTGTCCTTTCTTTTTTTATTGCGGCTTCTGCTGTCTCGGATGTCAGTAGAGCCACATCCATTCGGGGCAATTTTACAACGGTCGGCTGTTTGCTCATGGTGAAAGGTGCTTCTTCATCGGTTAGCAATGCAACCAATGCAGTCGCTTCATCTACACTGCGTGCAATTTCCGGTTCCGGAGTAAAAAGGGACGGAGTAAATGAGCTAAGTCGTTGAAAAGGCTAAGGTTGAGGTCGAGGTTTATTATATATAATAGAGCCTCAGCCTTAACCTTGACCTTAACCTTTTCTAATTTACTCAGGGACCGGAGGCCTAAAAATGCATCGAAGGCGTGATGCCGACATATTTTGCCGGAAGCTTTGGCATCGTGCTTATCACAGCGATGAGTATTGTTGCGAGGTATGGGATTGACTGGATCACGAGGACTATTATCCAGAGATGCATGTCCAGCGTCATCATTCCTTGCACGTTGGATAGGACATGGGCGCAGAGAAGAAGGGAGGCTGCAAACAGAATTTCCTCACGCGATTCTAGTATAGCTCGGAGCATAGCATGCACGTTAGCTTTTTTAGGAGTTCTGAAAAATGGTTTATTGGAAGTTGCTACGCCCTGAATTACGGCGCAGGCTATCGTATGTGATAGCGCAAGTCCTGCCAGAGCGGCTCCGAATATGCTGAGCCCGGAAGCGTATGCCCTGAACCTGTAGATGTAGATCATTTTTCCTAACTTGAATGAAAAAAGGATAAGTGGAAGGAGAGCAAACTCAACCATGGGTGCATCGATCTTTCTGGGTGCGAGCAGCATCGCGATTGTCCATAATATGGCGGTGCAATTGAAGATCATGTTTGCGGCATCGGCTATCCAGGGCATCCAGCCCGCGATGAAATGGTATTTTTGACCCAATGATAGCGAATTTCCAGATTTCAAAAGAGCTGACGCGTGTTTTTTTAATATTTGTATCGAACCGTATGCCCAACGGAATCGCTGTTTTTTGTAGTCCGTAAAGGTGTCTGGCATAACCCCCTTGCCATAGCACTTCGGGACGTAATGAGCTTCATATCCATGTTCGAAAATCTTTAAGCCTAGTTCCGCATCTTCGGTGATGCACCACTCGGCCCATCCTCCGACTTCGGACAGTGCTGTTTTTCTGATGAGTGTCATTGTGCCATGCTGTATGATCGCATTTCGTTCGTTTCGGGTGATCATTCCGATGAAGAAAAACCCGCGGTATTCCGAGTAGCACATAGCTTTGAATGCGTTTTCTCCGTCATCGCTATAATCCTGAGGCGACTGCATGATGGCGACTTTTTTATCCGTAAATTGCGGCACTAGATCGCGAAGCCAGTTGGGGCTGACCACATAGTCACTGTCGATTACGCCGATGACTTCAACGCGTGGATCGGTTTTACGAAGGGCATAGTTGAGTGCTCCGGCTTTGAAGCCTCCCAGAGTATCTTCATGATAGAATCTGAAACGGTCGCCGAGTTCTTTGCAGTAGTCGCGCACCGGCTGCCATATGGCAGAATCCTTCGTGTTGTTGTCCATAACGATAACTTCAAAATTGGGATAATTTAACCTAGCCAAGGCATCAAGTGTTCCCTTCATCATCTCCACGGGCTCGTTGTATGCGGGCACGTGAATGGAAACCATGGGAAATTGGTCATCTGGCATGTCGATCCGCTTAAGCAAGCGCTTTTGCTCATTCATCCACAAAAGTTCCGCCCATTCATGTGCCTCCGACAGGATTATTACTACCACTCCGATCATTCCGGTGAACATGAGTATGCCGACGAGTATGGAACCCAAGGTAAGATATTGCAGCGTATAGTTGTATACGTTCCACACTACGACAGTAGTTGCGGCGTAGACTATTATCGCCAGAAAGCTCTTGCCCCTTTTCTTGAGAGTCCTGCTGTCGATGAGTACTATGCTGAGTACTATGATGCCTATTATTACGGAGGTGGCTGCAAGTATGTGCCAGTTGGGTATGGAGACTATCGGTTCCTTGAAAGCAAATTTCGGTTCGCGATATACATCGTAGACGCCCCAGTATGCCCCGACCGCCCCCTCGGTGTTTTTTTTCCAGGGCTGATCGAAGGCTTCCATGATGTAATATATGTAGCCTTCGTCTTTGGCACGTTTCAAAAATCGGCGAAGGAACGTTGCCTCGTTGGAGAGGGATGCTACCGAAGCCTCTCTGGTCCTTCCTTCGCTGGGCCATCCGACTTCGGCTATGACTATCGGTTTTTCAGGAAATCGGGATTTAAGTTCATCCATTCGGTTTGCGATGTAGTCGATGGCAACATCGACGTGAACGCCTTCCCAATACGGCAGCATGTGAACACCAAGGTAGTCGACATGATCGGCGAGCTCGGGGTGCTTGAGCCAGACGTGCCATGGTTCGGCCGTGCTTACGGGTTTTTTTGTCTGGGATCTCACCCTGTCCAGATATGAGATCATCTCTTCTATGGTTACGTTGCCTCTTAATATTGCCTCGTTGCCTACCACAAGTCTCACGACATTTTTGTTGGCTTCTGCGGCTTGTACCAGTTCATCAATTTCCAATTCGTTGTTGTCGCGTCTGGAGTCTATCCATGCGCCAAGCGTAACATTGAGGCCGTACTTTTTTGCAAGCTTTGGAACGTTTTTATGCAGAGGATCCATCGCGTATGTTCTTACGGCGTGGGCCATTGAGGAAAGTTTTTTGAGATCGCTTTCTATTTCTAGGTCTGTTGGAAGCTCGCCCTCGAAAGGATTATCGTCCGCCCTCATAGGTGCGTATGAAAACCCTTGAACATTATCCGGCCATGGGGGTTCCATTTCGGGGCGGTTTATATAGGCCCAGAAACTTATGTTTAAAATGGCTATGGAAATTCCTACAAGCAGGTTGGCTTTATTGAAGATTTTTTTTTTTAGCATAGCGTGGCTTTTAACACTCCAATTATTCCATTCGATGGTTCGGTATATAGCAGATATCGCAAGGGTCGCAAAGACGATTGTTTGATCAAGTTTCCGGTCCCTATAACTCCCGACGTTCCTCGAACGCTCTCGACAACGTAGATGCATCTATGTATTCGAGATCTCCCCCGACGGGTATTCCGGATGCGAGCCTGGTAAGCTTTATCCCGATTGGTTTGATTAAGCGCGTGAGGTAGAGAGCCGTTGATTCGCCCTCCACATTTGGGTTGGTGGCAAGTATTACTTCTCGTGCATCTCCGTGCTCGAGCCTTCGCAAAAGTTCGATGATCTTGATGTCATCCGGGCCTATGCCGTCAAGCGGCGACAATGCTCCGTGAAGGACATGATATGATCCCCGGTATGAATGTGTGCGTTCTACGGCAAGCATATCAGATGGGTCCTCAACGACGCAGATCACGGAAGCGTCTCTTGCATGATCTCGACAAATCGGACAGGGGTCGGTTTCGGTAAGATTCATACAAACAGAGCAAAGCCTGACCCGGTCTTTAACTTCGGCTATGGCCTTTGAAAGCGACGCCGAGTATTCCGGCGGCTGTCTTAAAATGAAAAACGCGAGCCGCGTCGCCGTGCGTTCACCTATGCCGGGAAGTTTTGCAAGTTCATGCACTAGTTGATCTATGGGAAGCATGGCAGGTTATTGTCCGAACATATTCTGCAGACCGCCAAGCCCGCCCATCATTCCAGAAAGGGCGCTTTGGGTGGCGGCGGCGGATTTTTTAAACCCCTCATTGACTGCGGCGACGACTAAATCTTCCAGCATCTGCACTTCATCGACGGTGACTATGGAAGGATCTATTTTAAGCTCTAAAAGCTCGTGTTTGCCGTTTACCTTGGCTGTTACCATGCCGCCGCCTGAGGATGCCTCGAAGGTGAGCTTTTCAAGTTCTTCCTGCTTCTTTGTAATTTCAGCCTGAAGCTGCTGCGCCTGTTTTATCATGTTTTTCATGTCAAATTTCATATTCCAAAACCCTTTCCGAGCAAAAAACATCGCTCAAAATCATATATTGCCATCATCAACTTTAACATCGAAAAGCCTCGCATTTAATATGTCCGCGGCTTTTTGAACCATATCGTTACCAAGAGCCTCGCGCAGAAGTTCTTTTTTCTTGATCGCGTCTGCTCCCGACTGCGGGGCATTCGCTGTTTTTCCAACGGCAAACCTCGTTTTGGCATTGAAAAATTCCGAAAGATGATTTTCAGCCTGCGCCTTTCTTTCATCTTCCGATAGCATGTCCGCGTAGAGTGGGTTGTTAAACGAAACCTTCACCACGCCAGCTTCCATCCCCACCAAAACCCCGTGCTGAAGTATTGAAGCAAGCCTTGGATCCTTCACCACGATAGACCGCATGAAATCCTGCCACCGGTTTTCCTGCTGGTGTTCCACGGCGGTCTTGGCAGGCTCGAAGCTAAGCGGCTTTGACGGTGACTCTTTGCTCAAGGTCTCCGTAGATACTTCGGTCATCTCACGCTTTTTAATTTCTGTAACCTCTCGTCTAATCTCATTTTTTGCAGTTCCTGAAAAATCGCGTCCGGCGAGGCTGTCTATTCTCGCAATGACTTCGTCTATTCCCTTCACATCTCCAACCCGGCAAAGCCTTATGAGGCCGACCTCGATTAGCATCTTGGGAAACGAGGAGCGTGATATAGATTCGCCTGCCAAATACCACACCGAAAACATCCGATGAAGGGTGGCAGCGTTGGTGCGACCGGCAAGTTTTTGCACGAGAAGAATTTCGTCCGGCGGCAGGTCTATGGTGCCGCGCACGTTGCCACATTCTGCAAAGACGAGCATATGCCTTATAAGTTCCAAAATTTCCATGGTGAAGCGGACAAGATCGGTGCCGGTATCGAAGGCGTCATCTAAAAGTTTCAACGCCTCTCGGGCGTCTCTTGATAAAATGGCTTCGATAAGGTCAAAAAGCTTCGTGCGATCCATCGTGCCTAGCATGTCCTTGACGGATGCAGTGTTTACGTCCTGACCGCCGAAGGCTATGGCCTGATCGAAGAGAGATTCGGCATCGCGCAGCGAACCTGTGGCCTCGTGGGCGATTATGCGAAGCGATTCTTCATCTATCTTTACATTTTCGCTTTTGGCTATTTCATGAAGCGTCTTTGCTATCATTGAAACCGGTATGCGCCTAAAATCGTAACGCTGACATCTAGAAAGAATGGTCGCCGGAATTTTTTGAGCCTCGGTCGTGGCAAAGATAAAGATGACATGTGCCGGAGGTTCCTCGAGCGTTTTTAAAAGTGCGTTGAATGCATTCGTGGAAAGCATGTGAACTTCATCGATAATGTAGATTTTATATTTGGCCGATGAAGGCATGTATTTTATGCGTTCTCTTATCTCGCGAACGTCTTCTACGCCCGTATTTGAGGCTCCGTCTATTTCTTGAATATCAAGCGATGAACCGTTTGTGATCTCGACACATGCCGGGCATTTCCCACACGGCTCGCTGTCCTTGAGATCCTGACAATTAAGCGCTTTTGCGAGAATTCTGGCGACCGTTGTTTTGCCTATGCCGCGAGCGCCCGTGAACAAATAGGCGTGATGGAGCCTTTTCGAGGCGATGGCATTTTTAAGCGTTCTGGTGACATGTTCCTGACCTATAACTTCGTCAAAGCGTTGAGGACGATATTTTCTGGCGAGAACTTGATAAGACATAATATTTGCCATCTTTCAAAGTCCGAGATCGTATTTTGACCCGGATGGTTAAACATCAAAAATACAAGGGCGATCAGGCCTTTCCACGGCGCATCCGAGATCGGGTACCGTTGCTCCCTTCCGGGCCTGGCGGGGTTCGCCTCCTCAAAAATCGCATGGGACCCGATCGCCCTTTTTTTCAAAATTAAAAAAATCGCCATCTTTTCTTCACGTCAAATGCCGATTCTGCACAACGGATGGGCACTCTAAACAGATTTGTTCCTAAAGGGCAAGCTGCTTTGACTTTTTAGGTTTTTTCGTATTAAACCTGCAAACCTAGATTCTGTGGCATCCCTCGCGAAGACGGAGATCCATAACTTATTGAAATAACTGGATTCCCGCTTTCGCGGGACTGACAATCGTTTGCTGATGGGTTTTTAGAGATCCCCTTTAAATTTACAACTTTTTTCAGTTCCATCGATAATAATGACATCTAGTGAAATCTAAAGTAGCGAGATCGTTAATTCATGCGCAATTTACTAAAAGAAAAATTTAAAATCGGTGGGCTTATACTCAAAAACCGTCTTATCGCCGCACCGATGGCAGGGCTTTCCTCGTTGCCTTATCGAATTCTTGCAATGGAAAACGGTTGTGCGCTCACAATATCCGAGATGGTCTCCGCCGAGGGCGCGATACGCGGAGGTGAAAAGACCAGTCGTTATTTCAAAAACGACCGGTCCGTGCGTCCTTTTGGAGTGCAGCTCTTCGGTACAAATCCCGATTCATTCATCCGCGCGATAGAGGAAATGAAAGATCTGCCCGTGGATCTCATCGACATAAATTCGGGATGTCCCGTGCACAAAGTATGTAAAAAGGGCTCGGGAGCAGCCCTGATGAAGACGCCTCAGCTTATCGAAAAAATAGTTCGTGCGTGCAAAAATGCAAGCGCGCTGCCGGTTACCTTGAAAATAAGAGCGGGGTGGGACAAAGATTCCATAAACTGTGTTGAGGTTGCAAAGATGGCCGAGGCTGCCGGCGCCGACGCGATAACGATTCATGGCAGGACCCAGAAACAACTATTTGGCGGCAGGGCCTGCCTTGAATGGATAGGGCTTGTAAAAAAAGCCGTATCCATTCCGGTGATAGGAAACGGCGATATCAAGACCAGGGCTCTGGCCTTGACGATGATAGAAGAAACCGGCTGTGATGCGGTGATGATAGGAAGGGCGGCCGTTGGGAATCCGTGGATATTCAAAAAAATTCTGGATGAAAATTATGACGGGCCCTCGGATAGGGAAAAGGGACTGACGGCGATAAGGCACCTTGAAATGATCGCCGCCATGATGGGTGAAAAAAGAGCGGTTTCGAATATGAAGGCAGTGCTGCCGTGGTACACCAAAGGAATGTGCGGAGTCCGGCAGTTTATGCGTATTGCGATGTGTGAAAATGACCCTGTGAAATTTAAGAATGCAATCGCCTCATTTTTCGGTATAAGCGACCCATGTGCGCCAAACACGCCTTCATGAAAATCCCAAGACCTCTTGTGCTGGCCACGGCATCGGAGGCAAGGCGAAAATTGGTCTCAGATCTAGGTCTTGAGTTCTCTACGACAGCTGTGGATATCGACGAAACTTGTATAGTTGGAGAGCATGTTCGCGATTATGTCAAAAGACTTGCTATCCAGAAATCCGCAGCCGTATTGACGGCACCCGAAAAGGCAGTGATCATAACGGTGGATACTGCCATAGGGTTGGGTAGCGAAATTATAGGAAAGCCAACCAACGAGGACGATGCGAAACGCATCCTGAAACTTCTTTCTGGAAAACTGCACGACGTAGTCAGCGCGATATGCGTAAGAGATAATGAGCTTGGCACAGAACGTACAGAAACGACCTTGACCGAGGTTGAGTTTTCAAATCTTTCCGATGAAATGGTCGATTGGTATTTGGCGACAGACGAATGGAGAGGTCGCGCCGGCGCCTACGCGATACAGGGCAAAGGTATAACCCTCGTAAAGGATATAAACGGCTGTCTCACAAACGTCATAGGAATATCCATCCCCACCCTAATCGAGCTTCTTATGGATAGTTTCGAACGATCTTATTTAACGGTCTCATAATAGCGTGGACAGATGACCTAGGATTATAAGCCGAGACAAGGAAGATGAGCGACAAATGCGATTTGCGACCGAAAGCAAAAGACCGTAGCAGTGAAGCCGCTGATGATTCATTTAAAATCCTCCCTTTTGTGATTTTAATTTCAAAGCCTCTCAAATATTCGGGAGGCTTTGCATTGTGGGTGACTGAGGTTTCCACCGACTGCCAACTCGCTATAGGGGTACCACGCTGATTCCCGGCCAGTCGCCACAAAGGTGCAACACCCGTGTTCAATGTCCGCTAAGGCATAAAAAAACTAGAAAGGGTTGATGTTTCTTGCCTCAAGGCCGATGTGCTGTAATTTTGCATCGCCCGGCTTGGATCGACCCGCCAGTTGCCACATTGGCCGACAAGTTAGCCACTCTTGCAAAATAACAGTACGGAACCTTGAAGAACATTTGGATGGGCTGGAAAGGCTACGCCGAACACCTTGCCAATGTGGTGCTGGCGGGTCCCGATCCTTGGGCGCGCAAAATTACAGCACATCGGCCTTGAAACCATTAGGATTGCTTCATCAATCGACTTAAGGCACGTGTTTGAAAAAGTAAGATTCAAGATGACGATGAAGATTAAGATCTCATAATAGTGTGGACAGATGATAAGTGCATCATTCCCACGGATCGGGGTGCGCCATGACGTGGGCATTGGGTATCTTTTGTTTGATTTCGGAAATTATTTTTTCGGTCAGGTCGTGCGCATCCCTAAACGACAGGGAACTTTTAACCTCCAAATGAAACTCGATGTGTTTCTCGCTTCCAACCTGCCTTGTGCGAAGGTTGTGATATCCAAACACCATATTTTTGTGGGCCTTTATGCAGGCATCGATCTCGTCTAGCATGTCTTTTGGGATCGTTTTATCCATAAGCTGAGATATCGCGTCAGCTCCTATCCTCACGGCGGAAACCACGATGTAGAGCGATATGAGTATCGAAATCACGGGATCGGCGTTTTTGACGCGCCACCAATTTTCAAGCCCAAGCGCCACAAGTACCCCGGCATTGGTCCAGACATCTGCGCTGAAATTTAGGGCGCTGGCTGAAAGAGCCGTAGATTGCATCTTCCGGCCTGCCTTTTTTAGCATCACGGAAAGCGCTATGCTTGCAACCATCGATATGAACATAACGTAAAATCCGGTTGCCTCGGCCTGTAGATGATAGCCGGAAAAAATTCTGAAAAATGCCTTATAGACAAGAAAAGCTGCCGAAATCCCTACAAAAACCGCCTGAACGAGACCGGCTATGGCTTCTGCCTTGCCGTGCCCATACTGATGCTTATCATCGGCAGGCTTTTCGGAGGCCTTGATCGCCGCAAAATTTATAGCTTGGGATACTGTGTCCATAAGTGAATCGAGCGCGCTGGCAATAAGGCTGATGGACATGGTAAGGATCGCCGCTGCGATTTTTAAAATCATCAACATAAACGGAACAATTATCGCTGCGATGGCGGTTTTGAGCTTCGGAGTCACGGGACGCATTATCCATTTGGGAATGAGGAAATGCAAGAAACGGTTATCCCCCTTTAAAAAACAATTCAAGCCCGAAACTTTTTATGCTATGCCCTCAAAAAATCCTGAAAATATTTGTGGCAAGGTTTTTCAAGGGGCGGATCGAGGAGCAATTCCAGTTTGACATAGGCTTCCTATAAGGTATGAAAAGCCGCCGGTTGTGACGGGCCATCCTAGAGGGGGATTTTATGATCGAAATTCGGTTCCACGGTCGCGGCGGACAAGGTGCTGTGATAGGCGGTAAAATTCTCGCCACGGCAATATTCTCGGAAGGCAAATTCGTTCAGGCGTTTCCGACTTTTGGAGTTGAAAGACGCGGTGCTCCGGTGGCGGCTTTTGTTCGCGCCGACGATGCGCGCATAGATCTGCGCAGTCAGATATACAACCCCGATCATTTAATAGTTTTAGACTCCACGCTCTTGAAAAACCCCGCGACATTTAGCGGCTTTAAAAAAGACGGCTGGGTTCTCATCAACACCCGCATGAACGTGGAACAGCTTGAAAATATCAAGATGTTAGAAGGTCTCAAAATAGCGGCTGTGGATGCAAGCAAGATAGCGGTAAGAAACAAGCTGGGCTCTCCGTCAAGTCCCATCGTCAACACTGCAATACTCGGTGCGTTCTCCCGCATCACCGGAATATGCTCGATCGATTCGATACTAAAGGCCATTAAAAAGGGAGTTCCCATCAAACCCGATGCAAACGTAGCGGCGGCTGGTGAGGCGTTTAACGAAGTGAGATTTAGCGAAAAAACAGATGCCGCCAAAACTCAGGAGACAAGCTAAATGAACCAGAATCAGCAAAGGCCGGTCCCGCTGACATTCGCAAGTGAAAAGGATATGCCGTATGCGGATGTGGCTCTTGCCACGATGGAGTGGAACCAAACCGGCACCTGGCGCTATCTGCGTCCGGGCTATGTAGAAAGAATACCGCCGTGTCAGGGCTCGTGCCCCACCTCTAACGACATAGAAAAATGGATCCGACTTTTCGAAAAAGGCGATTTCGAAGGCGCTTGGGATGCGGCTACGCTTGAAAATCCATTTCCTGCAATTATGGGAAGGGTGTGTTTTCATCCCTGCATGGATGGTTGCAACAGATGCGAAATGGGAGGTGCGGTCAATATAAACCTTCTGGAAAGAACGCTGGGCGATGCCGCCGGAAGCGAGCTTCCCGTTGCCAAACCATTTTTCAAGTCCACCGGGAAAAAAATTGCCGTAATAGGTTCAGGACCGTCAGGACTTGCCTGTGCGTATCACCTTACCAGGCTCGGTCATGAGGTGACGATTTTTGAAAAGGAAAAACATTGCGGCGGAATGCTTCGCTACGGCATACCCTCCTATAGACTTCCAAAAGAAGTCCTCGATCGCGAGATCGACAGGTTGAAAAAAATGGGAGTTCATTTTGAGCTGTCAAAACCCGTCAAGGACGCAGGAGCGCTTCAAAGTCTAAAACAAGATTTCAATGCCGTTTTCATAGCCGTCGGCGCTCAAAAATCCAAACAAATGAATATTCCCGGCGAAAAAACAAGCGGAGTAATGTCGGGGCTACAGTTTCTCTGGAATTTATCGGAAGGAAAAGATCCTAAAGTTGGAAAACGGGTGCTGGTAATTGGAGGAGGCAACACTGCCATCGATGCTGCAAGATCTGCGATAAGGCTTGGAAGCGATGTGACCATGCTCTATCGACGTTCAAAGGCCGAAATGCCGGCATCCGAAGAGGAAATAGCCGAGGCGGAACGCGAAGGCGTGAAGATGGAAATGCTCACAGCGCCTCTTGCCGTAATCGTAAAAAACGCCAGAGTGGCGGGTCTTGAATGTCAGAAGATGGAACTCGGCGCTCCCGATGAAACAGGCAGAAGGCGGCCTGTTCCCGTGGAAGGGTCGAAGATGGTTTTAGATGCAGATACCGTCATAGGGGCTATCGGCGAAAATGTCGATACTTCGATAATACCGTCTGCGATGGGCCTCACAGCCGGCTCTATCGCAACCAATATAGGCGGCCGAACAGATTGGCAAAACGTCTTCGCAGGTGGCGATGCCACTATGCAAAGCAGAACCGTGGTGGATGCCATAGGCGGAGCCAAAAGAAGCGCGATAGCCATGGATTGCTTTCTGCGGGGTGAAAATTTCGAAAATATATTCGATAAAATTTGCGTTGCCGATACAGATGCTGTGCTCATGTCTCGTTACATAGAGTACAGAACGGGCATTGCCCACCCCGTTTCTACAACGTCCGAAACGGAAAAGTTAAACGAGATAGTGAAGTTTGATGAGCTAAACCCGGCGTACTTTCAAGAATCAGCGCCTCTTGATACTCCCTCTATTTCGGTAAACGAAAGACTGTCGAACAATGCCTTCAAAGAGGTGCACAGGCCACCTACCGAAACGGAAAAGTTTGGCGAACTGGCCAGATGTTTTCATTGCGGAAGGTGCACCGAGTGCGACAACTGCTTTATCTACTGCCCAGACGTCGCCATCGCCAAAAAAACGAAGGGCTTCGACATCGATCTCTTCTTCTGCAAAGGATGTGGCGTGTGTGCTGTGGAATGTCCGAGAGCGGCCCTTAGAATGACCGAAGAACCCACCGAACTGGAATAGACTCGTCGAAAGGATGGACTATGCCTCGCAAAGAAGTCCTGATGGGAAATCACGCCACGAGCTGGGGCGTAAAGCTGGCTCGGACGCAGGTGATATCGGCCTATCCGATAACTCCCCAAACGCAGATCGTGGAAGAATTATCCGAGATGTGTGCAAACGGCGATCTGGACGCAAAATTTATAAAGGTGGAGTCAGAGCATTCGGCCATGGCCGCATGTATCGCCGCAGTTCAGGCCGGAGCTAGAACCTTCACCGCGACCTCGTCGCAGGGGCTGGCGCTTATGCACGAACTTTTATTTTGGGCGGCCTACGGCAGACTGCCCATCGTGCTTGCAAACGTAAACCGCGCGATGGCACCGGGTTGGAGCATCTGGAGCGATCAGACCGACTCTCTTGCGCAGCGCGACACGGGGTGGATCCAAATTTACTGTGAAACCAATCAAGAGGTTTTAGATACCGTCATCTCGGCTTTTAAACTTGCCGAGGCCGTGAAGCTTCCCGTGATGGTGGTCTATGATGCTTTCATCCTTTCGCATACCTACGAGCCCGTCGAAATACCCGACGCCTCGGATGTGGATAAATTTCTTCCACCGTTTAAAGCCACCGACAAGCTAGATACCGCAAAACCGCAGACGTTCAATCCCCTGTGCACTCCCGAAAATTACATGGAGTTCCGGTATATAATGGAAAAGGCCCATCAGCGAACGATCGCAGCATATTTGGAAATCTGTCAGGATTTTGCAAAGCGCTTCGGCCGGAGCTATGAAATAGTGGAGCTCACCTGCCACGAAGACGCGGATACGCTGCTTGTCACCTCGGGATCGATGACATCCACCGCTAGGGTGGCGGTTAAGGAGCTTCGTAAAAAAGGCGAGAAGGTTGGAATATGCAAGCTGCGCATGTTCAGGCCTTTTCCGCTAGATGCCATAAGAGAGGCCCTTTGCAATCTAGGCGGCGGCAAAAAAATAGCAAAAATAGCCGTGCTCGATCGCAATATCAGCCACGGTTCGGGGGGGATTTGGGCAAACGAAATAAAGGCCGCATTTTATGCAATGCCCAATGCGCCGCTTGTTTATACATTTCATCTGGGTCTTGGTGGACGTGACATAACACCCGAGACCATAAAAGAAGCCTACGAACACACCAAAAAAACCGACAAACCCGGCGACACCGTATGGATAGGGCTTAAGGCGTAAACGGAGGATAAATGAGGACTGAACCGCAACTTTTTAGACAGGGAGAGGCCCTGCAGGATTACGACAAATCAGAACTAATGACGAGCGGTCATCTTGCGTGTCCGGGCTGTGGAGGCGCTCTGGCTATGAGGCTTGCGCTGAAGGCCATGGGACCGGAAACAATTGTCGTGATCCCGGCGTGTTGCTGGGCCGTCATCCCGGGTCCTTTTCCGTATTCGAACCTTAGGGTGCCGCTTATGCATGTCGCCTTTGAAACTACAGGCGCTTCCATTTCCGGAGTTCGTGCAGCGCTCGACGTGCAGGGGAAAAGCGACGTTCAGGTGATGGGTTGGGCCGGAGATGGCGGAACCTTCGATATCGGAATACAGTCGTTGTCGGCAGCGGCGGAAAGAAATGAAAACGTCATTTATGTCTGCTACGACAACGAAGCCTACATGAATACGGGCATTCAGCGATCAAGCGCCACCCCCGAATATACTTGGACGACCACGACCCCCGTTCCACACCCGGAACAATCACCCAAGAAGAACATCGACAGAATACTGGCCGCACATCGCATACCCTATCTAGCCACGACCTCTGCGGCTTACCCTCACGACTTAATGGCTAAGTTCAAGAAGGCGAGAAGCATTCGGGGCTTTCGCTTTATACACATCTTCGCATCTTGCACCGCCGGATGGAAGATCGATCCTTCAAAATCTATAGAAGTGATGAGAAAAGCCACCGATTCCGCCATATTTCCAATATATGAAGTGGAAAATGGAGAAAAATACACGATTAACATGAAACCCAAGATAGAACCGGTGCGCGAATATCTCAAGATGCAGGGCCGATTCCGCCACATGACCGATGAACAGATCGAAAAAATTCAGAAGGAAGTTTCCAAAAATTGGGAATGGTTAAAAAAACAAGAGGAAGAATCATAAGGGTATCTAAAAACTCATCATCAAACGATTGTCATCTATTCCCGCATGCTTAAAGCGGGAATCCAGCCATATTCTTTTCTCATGCGGCTTTCCGGGACCAGATCCCGGGGTAACATCATTCTGGGATAATAAGATGACAGTCATAAACAGGTTTTTAGAAATACCCAAAAGTCACTTCGTTCAATGGGTATCAAAATTGCCTAATTTCAAGTGCCCATAAATTGCCTAGATTGAGGTATCCGCCGACATTCAGAAAAATCATGCTATAAATAAAAAGGGATGTAAAATTAGACTGTTATGTGGCATGCCTCATTAAATACCTGAACGGTTACTCCACCATCAAAAAAAGACGCAACAAAAATGCAACTCTTGCCGATAAACAGTCGGCGGTTCGTTCGGCACGAATCATGCGCGCCTTCATTTTTTTGAAATACTGACGATAATGCTGCATGTATTAAAGGAGAATCTATGGCTGATATTGAATTTAATTTAGACAAAAAATTTATCGAAACATGGAACAGGGCCGTCAAAGATCATGTTGTCACCGCAGATGAACTGTGGGAATTGAGCACTATAGCCCTTGAAACACCCGAGACAGATGATAACGATGTAATTCGGGGTTTTTACCTCTGTGATGAGAACCCAAGTTTCGCTCAACAGTTGGAACATCCGGACAGTGGTGTTAATCAATTCTTGGACGCACTGGATGAAGCTGGTTTGGAAATCGACAATTTTTCAATTGAGCGTTCTCGCATATCCGTCAGAAGAAAAGGATTTTTTGAAAGAGTTGGTGATGTATTTTCTGGATTTGAACGCAACGGCACTGCAATCGCATATGCCAGACCCGTTTATGACTTTTCGTCTGGAAACGGAAATGGAGTCCACTTTGATTCAGCAATTAGCCATAAAGCCCTAACCCATGGTCTTATATCTCCATCTTTTGTCATTAGCGAACAAACTAGTTATGATGGTGGTTTTACTAGCAACTTGGGCCTTGGCCCGAGACTTCACGTATTTGCCCCGGGATTGATACAAGTATATGGCGGCATCGATGTAAATGGCGTGTGGAGCAATCGTGACAAGGAAAATAAATTTGGCTATTCAGTTAACCCAATCCTCGGTGGACAAATTGTATTCTTTTATGCCGGGTACACATTTCCTCCTATAGTAGGAAAAGGAGTACGGCTAGACAGGTCTTTTGAGGCCGGGCTTAGGTTTGGGTTTTAAATCCCAAAGGCACCGCGGATGCCAACGCGGATCACAATATCGAAAATTTTTGAGGCAATTCGTATAAACTATTTTTCTATTTCAGTTACAACGAAATCAATAATTTTCTTGGAGGCAGAAAGTCCTGCTTTGGCGTCAGTTTTGTTGGTGGAGTAACCGTTCAGGTATTTAATGAGGCATGCCACATAACAGTCTAATTTTACA
>Ga0351874_1157_pt1 | contig 15367 bp, 7 predicted proteins | sample BONcelFGM3001C13_FD_206790 | JGI IMG/M metagenome (GOLD analysis project Ga0351874, IMG submission 206790) | Enriched cells from coal bed in the Powder River Basin, Montana, United States - BONCAT cells FGM rep3 HSBNCT.FGM.300.1.C13 ...
AGGAAGATTATTTTGTCATTGACCGCATGATTCTCAAAGTGAGCCTCCAGACCACGCTCGCCGAATGGTGCTCCGTGATCTGGCCATTCTCATGCAATCCCAACCAGACCGAGCTGTCCATGACCATCCAGACCCGCCGCCACAATGGCACGGCCTGGGATGCGTGGACCACGCGACAAACCGTGAGCGGCGTGCATGCGTGGACCACCCGCGAATTCACTCTGCTCGACACAACCAGCGCCGCGACCATCAATTCCTGGAACACAGGCGCCAATAAAGTGGATGTGCGCATTCTGCTGTCCGGCACCATCGGCGCCAACGTGATTGAAACCGAATTTGCGGAATTCTATGCGCGCTACGCAAAAGTCACAGCATCCTATGACTGGCACATCAATTCCCACTCGGCTGTGCAGTTATTGAGTGTGTTCCAGGCATTGGCCGTGGGGATGGCGCTGGTCCACGTGCGGCACGTGTACAGGTCATTGCCCGAGCAATTGTCGTAATCCCAGATTTCAATGAGCGTGGTGGGCGTTTCCGTGCGGCCCACATTGGCGGTCTTGGTCACATCCACGATGTCCACGAGGCCGTGGTTTTCCACGCGGTTGCTTTCACTGCCCGCGCAACTGCCGTTGAGGCACACCAGGGCGTACCAGTCGGGGTCGCCGTTGTTGCAGGGCCACCACTCGTCGCCGCCGCTGGGGGCGTTGTTGATCTGCGTGGCCGTGACCGTGCTCGAGTCCGAACTGTTGGTGGTGGCCGCGGGCGCGCCCGTGGCCACCGTGGTGTACCAGTAATGCACGTCGCCGTACCACACTTCGCCCACGGGGTTGCCGTACATGCGCAGATAATACGTGCCGGCTGATGCGGGCGTATAGCACAGGGAGAACTGTTCATAGCCGCCGCTGTCGTCGTCGCTTGCCACCACTGTGCCGCACGCGCTGTCGCTGCACAGTTGCGCGCGCACATTGCCGATGCCGCCGATGGAATTGAAGCAATAGCGCCGGCCCGTGCTCAGCGCGGCTTTATACCAGTCGTAATTGTCCGTGTTCACACTGTAATTGTTCAAAGAGTGCGGACCGTGGGTGTTGACCGTGTTCTCGGTGGGCACGAGCGTGGTGGCGCCCGCTCCTGTGTCATCTGTCGGGTCCCACTGGTCCAGCCATTCGGGCTGGTGGATATCCTGGTACACGCAGTTGCTGTGCGTGGTGGCTTCCACGTTGCCCGCATAGTCCGTGCTGCGGTAGCGCACATATTGCGTGCACTGGCTGCCGTAAGCGCAATACACCTGTACGTACGCGCCCGCCGTGCCCGGCGTGCATGTGTTGGCCGTATCCACACAGTAAAGCGTCTGGGCCGCGCCTCCGGACATGCCCGAGCCGGATGCATCGTCAGGATTCAGGTAAATGCCCACAGGCGACTGCGGGGACGCGCTGGCCGAGCAGTTGTTGGTCCAGTCGTCCGTGGTGGCGGGTTTTTGCAGATCCTGGCGGATGCGCTCGGAATTTACATCCTCGGTGTTGCCCACAGCGTCGCGGCTGAAATAGCGCAGGTAGCGCACACACACGCTGCCGCTGGCGCACGCGAAATTAATGGGCGTGCTGTACGCGGTGGCCGGTGTGCACGTATTCGTGGTATCCGTGCAGTACCAGGTGCCGGCCTGGCCCCCGGTCATGCCCGAGCCGCCGTCGAGGATGCTGAGCGTGACATTGACCGAGCCCGAGTTGGTCCAGTCGTCGGTCCAGTTGTCCGCGGTGGAAGGCTTGGGCGTGTCGCACGTGCGGGTAAGCGTGGCGCTGGTGCTGGTGAGCCCGGCCTCGTTCGTGGCCCGCAGCTTGAGGTTCAAGACCTCGCCGTCCGTGCATATTACGCGGTGGTTGCACAGGGAATCGGCCGCGAACCAGGTGGCTCCGTTGTTCTTGGAGTACTCGCAGCTCGCCACCGTGGATTGCGTATCCGCGGCGTCGATGCTCAGCGTGAACGGGCTGCTCACATAAACACCGTATTCATAATTGGACGCAGTGATCGCGCCGAGCACAGGCTCGCTAGTATCCACCTTAACCGTGTTAATGGTGGAACAGGCCGCGCCGTCCGTGCAGTACGTGCTGAGCAGGGCTGCATTATTGTATACGCGATACCTGTACTGGTAGCAGTATCCCGAGGACACCGTGCTGTCCGTATAGTTCAGGTTGGGGTTGGCGTCAAGCGCGCCCCAGGCGCCGAAGCTGCCGCAGATATTGTCGCTGAGCGTGGCGGTGCGGCGGTCCAGGTACCGGGTGCCGATATCGCTCTGCGGGTCGTTGCCGTTGCCAAGGGTCACGGAAACGCTTGTGGTGGTGCGGTATCCGTCGGTATAGGAAATCGTGCCGCCCGTGCTGGCCGTGGTGTCGATCTTGGTGGTTTTGCCTGAATCGAAGGTCGCGGAATTGCCGATGCCGTCTGTGGAAATGATGCGGTACTGGTAGCAGTAGCCCGAAGTCACGCCCACGTGGTTGTATGTTGTGCCCGCCGGGTCGGTCACCAGATCAATCCAGGCGCCGTAACCCGTGCAGGAATTGAGGCTGAGCGGCGATGAGCGGTACTGGATCTTCCACGTGGCCACGCCGCTGAGCGCGTCAGTTCCTTTGTCGAATGTCAGGCCGATTGTGGTGTCGGTTTCATACCCGTCCGTGTGGCTCACGCTTGCGTTCACGGGCGGCGTGCTGTCTTTTCGGTACCAGAACTTGACTTTCAGGGCCGTGCTGTCGAACTCGGTTTCGCAGTTGCCGCCTTCGTCGCACGCGCGCACACAGTACGCGAATTCACCCTCGTCCGTGTAGCTCCAGGCATTGAATGCGCCCACGGTGTCCGCGCTGCCGTTCCACACCGTAACCCACCCGGAGTTGTCGCAGCCCTTGTCGATCTCAATGTAATCGATATTCATGCGGTTGGACGCGGAATCGTCGAAGCTTGTTGTCTCGCTGTTGGCGTAAACGCTCACCGCCACAGTGCTGCCCGGGTCCGTGCGGTACCACCCGTATGTGCGGTCATATTCATACGTGTCAATGGTGTAGTTCGGGTCCGAGCACGAACCGTTGTGGTTGCACAATTGGATGCCGATGCTTGAATCCGTGTCCCACGGGCTCCACACCGAGTCATTGGAATGGCAGTCCACGCACACGCCGCTGCTGCAGTTTTCATTGCCCCAGACCGTGCCGTCGCCCCAGAATTTGACTTCATCGGCCTCCGCGGCGATGAGGTCGTACCGGCCCATATCGCTGAAATGCACCCGCGCATAGGTGGGTGTGACACCGAACTCACCGGCCAGGGGATAAAACACATTGGATTCGCAGTCGGAAGACGTGCTGTGGTAATGGCTCGCAGACTGGTACTGGTGCAGGGTGGGGCCTGTCTTGTCCACGGCGAACCCGGTTGTGTCCGTGAGCACCGCGCCGGCCGCGTGGTAATTGGGGTTGTTGCCGCTGCAGTCGCGCAGGATTTTGCTGAACGTGCTCAGATTATTATTGTACGCGCGCACAGACCAATAATACCGCCCCTGGGGGAACGAATAATTATATGTGGCGCTGCGCGTGGTTCCCGTGTTGGTCCACGCTTTCACATCACATGCGCCGGCCGATGTGCCGATGCAGTATTCATAACTGTAAATTCCGGAATCCGCATCGCTGGCCGTTCCCAGGTTGCCGACGTGCTGCTGAGGCTGCCGTAGATATTGCCGGATTGGGTAACGGAGAGCGAGGACGGCGCGCCCGGCGCACTGTTGTCGCAGTAATAATCGCGGTAATCGATTTGCACCGTATCCGGGCAGTCATTGTCCCCGTCGCCGCCGTATCCGTCGGCGTAGCCCGTGCTCGTCCACTGGCTGTACCACGCGTTGTCATCATATAAAGTGAGATCCGCGCCGCCCAGGTCGCTGTCGCAGTCGCCTGTGCAGTAGCCCCACGGGTCGTAATCATCGTCGTTGTCGCGCACCCGGGCGCGGATTTTATCCACAGCCGCAGTTACCGTGTGCGTCCACCACTGGTTGAACGCGGCATCTCCACCGCACCCGCCGCAGTCGTTGGTGCGGTAGTCCGTGGTTCCGCTGCTGCCCACGCGATAGATAAAATACGGGTCGGAATCGTTGAGTGCGCCGTCGCAGTCGCCAACACTGTGAACCGTTCCAACTTCGAAGTGGAACTCAATGGCGGCCCGCGCTGTGGCTGCGCATAAAATCAAGACAGCCGCCGCAAGCACTAGAGCCCGGGTTGCTCCCGGCCGACTCGTGCAGCGGATCCAGACAGAGGCCAATCGACTAAACATACTATTCGTTTTCATAATTCCGGCTCTTTCATTCGGCTGGCGTTTAAAGCGCCTTGTTCAGTTGTGGACTTCCAAGAGCCTTTCGGGCCGTGTTGCTGGCCGCCCCGGGGGCGGCCCTTAGTAGGAATCAGCCGGGTGCGCACCGGGCGGTCCGCACACGGCTCAAGTCTCGAAAAACGGCGCCACATGCGCAAAGCCTGTTTGTCTGGCGTTTCTTACAGTGCGGCAAAGAGAGGCATTTCGTTATGCGGGAAATCGGAATGCAGCCTATTGCGTGAATGGATTACTGCGCGGGCCGGGTTTTACAGGGCCGTTTAAACATGAAGAACTCCGCCGCCGCTGGCGCTTATGCCTGGCCAAAGCAAAAACAACAACCGGCAGCAGCACCATACGTTGTCTGTTGTATTGTTGTGAAAGCCTCCGTTTTTAAGTAAAAACCATAAACGTACTTGCTCAAACATACTGTAAAAACTTAACACGATATCTTCAATAATTATGCCAAAAGGGTTTTATGCCGCCGCAGTATAAAAAAATATTAGCCCTGCGTCGGAATTGTCCGGAAACTGGCAGAAAATTACTCACCCCCTTGCGGGATCGTATAAATTGCTTGCAAGTGACAAGATAGAGGCTTGCCGCGCATCCGGTATGAATCAGCAAAAAATTGCAGAAAGGGTGTGGCATTCTGCATTTAAATGCAGTTGCTATTCAGGGATTGTCTGGAATGCGATCCTTTGAGGGAAAAGATGCATGGGGCAGAAAACAGTGGTTTTGGGATATTTAAGAGGATAATTAAAAAGCCGAGTGAAACCAAGGTCTTTTTGCACAAGAGAGGTGAATCCGGTAAAAGTTTCGCTCTCAAATGGGGTATGGATTGGATCGCAGGCACAGAAACAAACGCGGAATTTATGATACAAGCAATGCATGGTTTAATGAGACATTGCGCCCGCCGCGCGGCTTCAGAAAAGCGCTGCGCCGCTGGCCGCGCCCGGCACTAAAAACGTTGTTATTTATCAAATGATTTTCAGATTGTAACCGTTTTAAACAGCGGCAAAATCCCCTGTCAGGATCCCACTTGGCCAGGGGAGATGTGAATCGTTGCCTGAATAACAATTGTTGGCTGTTCATCTCCTGGTTGTTTTGCGTGATTGCAATATTCCCAAAATCGATTATTAGCGATAAAACCGGCTTTTCAGGATTTCCGTATCTCCTGGCGCGCGCAACCCCGCGCGCTGCGCGCAAAGCAGGGTGCTGCGCCAGGAATGTCCCGTCGGAACGGCTACTTGCTCTTGCTGATGATCTGCCTGGCGATCTTGCGGGTCAGCTTTTTGTCGCTCATGTACTTGACGCCGCCCAGGCCGAAGCCGAGCATGTTGCCGATTTCCCAGATTTTCATGACCTGCTTTTTGGTGATGGGCCCGTAGCTGTAGTTTTCGATCATGTTCATCATGGTGCACATGAATGTTTCGGCCACGCAGCCCAGGGTGGCGCCCGGAACCAGGCCGGGAATGCCCAGGTCGATGTACTCGGGCAGGTGCCCCACGCCGCCTTCAAAGGCCACCACGTCCGGGCGTTCCCTGTAGATTTTGTCGGATACGCTGGGCGGCAGGCTCACGTCGTTCACGATGGCGCCGGGCTTGAACCATTCGGCTTCCATGATGGTGCGGTCCGAACTGACCGCAGACACCACGATGTCGGCGGCGGCCAGGTGCTTTTTGAGGTCATTGTCCAGGGTGATGTACGGATCTGTGCCGTGCTTGGCCTGGATGGCCGCATAGACTTTTTCGCCGATGTCCGGGGCCGAGCGCGGGAAGAAGATGGACTTGATGAGGCGGCCCACTTCCAGGTCCTTGCCCTTGTAATTGGCCTCGATGTATTCGGTGATGGGGCCTTCCTGGAAGATGTAGTCGCGGCCGTACAGGGGCATGAAGGGAATGAGCAGGTCCTGGGCAATGGCCTTGGCCAGGCCCTTGAGGTCCTGGGGCTTGGTGGAGCGCAGCACATCCACGGTGTCCGAGTAGATGGAGCAGGCCGTGGCGCGCAGCTTGTCCAGGGACTTTTCCTTTTTGCTGCCGAGCAGGATGAGGCGCGGGATATCCTCGGAGAGCAGGCTGGCGGTGACGCTGCCGATGTTGCCGCCCGCGCCCACGATGGCGGCCGTTGCTTTTTCGAGTTTGAGGTCCGCGTATTCCGCCACCTTGAGAATGCTCTGCCAGATGAGGGCCGCGGTGTAGGAGTTGCCGCTGGTGATGCAGATGTTGGTGTCGTCTAGGTCCAGGCCGTCGTGTGTGACGATGGAATTGAATGCGCCCAGGCCGAACAGGCGCGCGCCCATGCCCGCGGCGCGCTCGGCGCCTTCCTGGATGCGGTCGATGAGGAACTGCGGGTCGTTCTTGTGCAGGTCCAGCATCTGGCGCGTGGTGTAGGGCAGGCCGAACAGGGTGGCGCGCACGCGGTCCCCGGTGCGCGGGGATTTCAGGTTGATGACCTTGAGCACGAAAGCGCCCAGCACGGGCACCAGGCGGTCCCAGTACATGTCGCGCTCGCTGCGCCCGGTCGCCGGGTCCACCTCGCGCGAGAATTCGCACAGGGACTTGTCGAACCCTTCCATGACCTGGTGCACATCGAGCGGGTGGAACTGGAACCCCATCTGGCGCACGTCTTCGAAATCCGTGGCTTCGATGGACTGTTCCGCGGGCTCGTAAAAATCTTCTATGTCCCCGCAAACGCCGGGGGTTTCCTTGTTGATTACGAATTTCGTGAGTTCATAGGCATTGGATTTTTCCACGATTTCGCAGGCGCGGTCCAGGGCGGCCGCCAGCTTGTCGATCTGTTTTTCCGTGATGAAAGACGAGGGCTCGATGCGTAAAATGTTGGAAGGCTTTTTGGAGACAATGGAATTGAGGGGCGGCTGGGTGCGGATGCGGTGCTCGTGGAACAGGTACCCGGCGATGAGCATGCCCAGCCCGCCCTGGGCCGCGAGTTCCGCAAAGAAAATGGATTTGCCGTTGCGGCGCACATTGAACTCCACGCCGGCCATGAGGCCGATGCCGCGCACCTCGGACACCACGCCCGGGTGCGTTTCCCTGAGGTCGCGCAATTTGCCCATGAGGTATTCGCCCATGGCCGCGCAGTGGTGGAGCCGCTCATTGTTGTTCTTTGTGATTTCCTCAATCACGGCCAGGGCCACTTCGCTGGACAGCGAGTCCTCGCCGAACGTGGACGTGTGCAGGAGCCCGAAATTGCGGTCGTGGATGGGCTCGCGGATCATGGCCACGCTGAGCTTGGTCACGGCCCCGCCGAGCGCCTTGGACAGCAGCACGTAATCCACGGCGTCGTGGTCCATGTTGTACTGCTCCATGGCGAAGAACGAGCCCGTGCGGCCCATGCCTGTCTGGATCTCGTCCACGATCCACTCGAACCCGTGCTTTTTGCGCAGGGCCACGATCTGTTTGATGAAATCCGCGGTGGCCACGTGGATGCCGCCTTCGCCCTGCACCGGCTCCATGATGAACGCCGCGACGTTAAGATGCTTTTCCGGGACAAGGCTCACGATGCCGTCCTTGACAACGATTTTGTTTATCTCGAAGTAATTGTCCTCAAGGGCCGCGCCGAGCTGTTTGGGGTTGTTGAAATCAATGAATCTTGTCTGGATGCCGCTCATGCGCGCGAACGCCTCGCGGTACATTTTGTTGCCGGTTACGCTCAGAGACGTGGTTGTTTTTCCGTGGAACGCGCCGCGCGTGGAGATGACCACCGGAGGGAGCTGCTCCAGGATGAGGCCCTGCATGAGCACATCGGTGAGCAGGGCGTCGAAACCCTTGTCGCGGTATTTTTCGGGCAGGGAGTAGCCGGTGTTGTTGCGGAAGAAGGCGCGCATCTGCTTGTGGTGCGCCTTGAGGTCCCTGCCGATGGCCAGGAAGCGTTTCATGCGGTTCATTTCCGCGTGCTTGAGCGCGGTTTCCACGGCTTCGGTGCCGGTGTTGGTGAAGATGCACATGCGTTTTTCTTTGCCGGGATACAGTTCATTGAGGCGTGCGGCAAGCCGGCCCGCGGATTCGCGCACCCCGCCCTGGGCGTGCATGGGAACACCGGTTTCAAGGCATTTTGCCAGGGCCTGGTTCACGGCCGGGTTGTTGTGGCCGAGCATGGTGGAGCCCATGCCCCCGGCCAGGTCCAGCACGTCCACGTCTTCGCCGGTGTCGCTGGTATAGGTCAGATAATCGCCGCTGCCTTTTGTGAAATTCACATCGAGCCGCAACGCGCGGAGCATTTGCACAAAGCCCGGGCGGCAGTATTCTTCATAGTTCCAGGTCCTGTTTTCCATGGGAGAGTATCCTTCTTTCGATTTTATGTCCATTCGGCAAAATTGGTGTGCGGGCCGGGTGTCACACCAGCTCGAACCTCTTGAAAAACGACTTGCACAGCTTGACTTCTTTTTCGGTCATCCAGTCGGACTTTTCATACACGCTGGGCATGCCGATCATGATCATTTTATCCTGCCACAGGGGATTGTATTCGAGCAGGGAAATTTGCTTGACGCGGTTTTTTTTCAGAAATGCGGCCAGGGCGCGCAGATTGGGCTTCACAGCCGTGAGCCGCGGCACCAGGGGCACGCGCGGCAGCACGGGCACGCCGCCCTTGAGCGCGCGCGCGTACAGCTTTTCAAAGTTGCTTAATATCAACTCGTTGGGTACGCCGCAGTATTGCTTGTGGTACCCGGAGTCAATGAATTTGAGGTCGAAATAGATGGCGTCGAGCCAGGGGTAGAGCAGCTCGTCGAATGTGTTGAAATCGAAGAAGCCGCAGGTTTCCAGCAGGGTGTTGACGCCCTGGAGCTTGAGGGCCTGGAGCAGGTTGGACGCGTAGGGCATGAACAGCGTGGCCTCGCCCCCGGACAGGGTCACGCCCCCGCCGGAGGTGTTGAAGAACGGGATGTCGCGCACCACCGAGTCCACGATTTCCTGCACCGGAATTTGCCGGCCCACGCGCGCCAGGGCGCCGGTGGGGCAGTTGTCCGCGCACTCGAAGCACAGGTCGCACTTCTCGCGCTCGATGAAGTAAACCGGGTGGCGGTCCAGGGCGCTTTTGCGGCAGGTTTTGATGCAGGTCTTGCACCCGATGCATTTGGAGCGCTCAAAAGAAATATCCACGCGCGGGCGCCGGCCCTCGGGGTTCTGGCACCAGGCGCACGACAGGGGGCAGCCCTTGAAAAATATCACCGTGCGGATGCCCGGCCCGTCGTCCAGGGAATTGCGTTTGATCTCAAAAATCAGGGGATCGTCGGACATGGTTTAAATCCCGAACTCGGCCCTGTGGATGAGTTCGAACTGAAGCTCCTTTGTGAGTGTCGTGAAATACGCATTGTACCCTGAAATGCGCACGAGCAGATTCTGGTAGTTTTCCGGGTGCGCCATGGCGTCGCGCAGGGTGTCGGTGTTCACCACGTTGAGCTGAATCTGCATGCCGCCCAGGTCGAAATAGGTTTTCACGTACGAGAAGATATCATTCACGGATTTTTCGTGGGACTCGCCCGCGGCGGGCACCACTTTAATGTTGAAGGCGATGTTGTTGTTCATGTTGCGCGGGTCCAGGCGCGCCACATCGTGGATGTTGTCCAGCAGATTGTTGGACGCCGTGGCCTGGGGCGTGAGCCCGGGTGTGAAGGGCGAGCCCTCCAGACGGCCCGAGGGCAGGGCGCCCGTGAGCATGCCGAACGCCACATGGTTGGACATGGACCAGAACCCGGTGGTGTACTGGCCGCCGCGGAAATTGCGGTGCGAGGCGAATGCGTCGTGCGTGATCTTGGTGATGCGGTTGGCCATGTCCAGGGCTTCCGGGCTGCCGGACCCGAACCGCGGCGCCTTGTTGTTGATCACGGCCAGCAGCATGGCGTGGTTCTTGAAATTCGAGTCCACGGCGTCTTTGAGTTCCGCGAACGTGATGAGCTTGTCGTCGTACACGAATTTCTTGATGGCGAGCATGGAGTCCGTGACATCGGCCAGGCCCACGCATGCTATGCCCGAGGAATTATGGCGCGCGCCGCCCTTGGTGAGGTCCCTGCCATTGGAAATGCAGTCCAGGATCATGGACGACAGCAGGGGCGTGGGCCGCATCACGCTGTGGGACTCGCCCAGATAATTGTTGTACTGCACGGCGTTTGTGATGAGGAACCCGAACTGCTCTTTGAACGCATTGAAGAAGTCCTCGAACGTGGGGAATACGCCGTTGTCCACGCATCCGGTTTTGGGTCCCACATCCCAGTTCATGAGCGGGTGCGTGCCGTTGTTGAGGGCCATTTCAAGCGCGGCCACCATATTCATGAGCATGCAGCCCGTGTGGCCGATGTGCTTGCCGGACAGGGTGGGCTCCACGCATCCGGTCGAGGACCAGTCGCGCACTTCCTCCAACGGGTAGTTGAATTCTTCGAGCGACGTCATGACCGCCTTGTCATTGTGCATGGACGGCGACGCGGTGGTGATGAGATTGACCTCGCACAAGCGTTTGAGGTAGGTGTCGGAATTGATGCCCGGGTGGTAGCGCGCATTCACATTGGGGTCGCGGATGGCGAGCATTTCCGTGACCTTGAGGAATACGTATGTCATATCATTGACCGCGTCGCGCCCGTCCGGGGTCACGCCGCCCAGGGTCACGGCCTGGTTTGCGGGCGCGCCGCCCACCACGTGCTTTCCCACGTCCGGGGACATGGGGATGTGGTCGGTGCAGCGCAGGAAGAAGCAGCTCACCAGGCGGATGGCGTGCTTGATGCACTCCTGGCGCTGCTCCGGGGTTTCACATTTGGCGATATCCGCCTCGAAGAAGGGCTGCAGCCACTGGTCCATGCGGCCCAGGGACAGGCCCACATTGGTGTTTTCCATGTGCAGGGCCACCCACATGATCCAGATGGCGTTTATAGCCTCGTCCAGGGTCTCGGGCGGGTCCATGGGCACTTTGGCGCAGATTTGCGCCAAACGCTCCAGTTCCATTTTCCGGTTGGGGTCCGTGGCCGCGGCCGCGAGTTTCACGGCGTGCGCGGACAGATTGCGCGCGTAAGCATCCACCCCGTCCAGGCAGATGGCCATGGCTTCCAGTGTGTAGCGTTTCTGCGTGTCGGCGTCCGGATCATTTTCAAGCGCGGTTTCAATCTGGTCGCGGATGCCGCGTGTGCCGCTGGCCAGCAGCGCGGGGTAGTCCGCGATGGTGTGGGACAGGGCCACGCTCTTGGACAGGATATAGGCCACGAGGTGGTCGCCGATCTGTTCGCACAGGGGGTTGTTGTATTTCTCGCCCACCCACAGCTTGATGTTGCGGCGCATCCAGAAAGGGAATACGTGGTGGTGCAGTGTTTTTGCGGTTTGTTTGGAAATGCGGCAGGGGTTCATCTCGCGGGTGGCCATGGTGTGCAGCTCGGGCCAGATGAACATGCCCTGGGAATCCGGGTACATGACCGCGCCGATGGGCATGGTGGTTGTGGCGCCGGCGATCAGGTCCTCGTCGCGGATTATGGGCTTTTTATTTTCCATCAGGTACTTGAAGGCGTGGGCCTGGCGCATCTCGGGGATCCAGGGCTGGCCGTTGCGCATTTTTTCGAAGCCGTTTTTGATGTACCAGTCGGTGATGAGTTCGGCGCGTTCCGCGCACACCTCGGGCATGATGGTGAAGTGATCCGTCAAAAAGCGGCCCAGGCGCGGGAAATCTTCGAGCGAGTATTGGGACAGGTAGGGGTCGTCGAGATATTTGACACCCGGCCCGGTTCGCTCGATCTTGAGCGAGGCCTTGCGGCGCACCGCGGGCCTGACCGGAGGCGCAACAGGGGTTTTGGGCTTTTTGCCGTTCTTATCCGCGCTTTTCCCGGGGATGGTGATGCCGCTGCTCTCAAGCTCGGCCATGAGCAGGGACATGAGGAAGTAGAACAGCAGCACGCACAAGTGGTTGCCCACCACGCGCACGCGGTTTCTCAGCATCATGGTCATGACTTCTTCGGACGAATTGCTGAGCATGTCCATGAACGCGGTGTCGTCCTCGAACACAAGCACCGCATCGGTTTTGTCGAGGATTCTGCCCGTGACCCGCACGCGGCCGCCCTTGAACCGGATGGTCTGTGCAATGGTATCCTTGCGTGTTTTAAAGCCTATGGAAAAATCGATCCAGCCGGTCGTGCTCTTGAGATACTTCTTGTATCTTGGCCTGATACTGAAATTCGCAGCCATGACCTGCAGCAGCAGGTGCGCGGCCGCGTTCGCTGGAATAATCCTATTCATCGATCCACCATTCCGCCGGTCATAAGACGGATGCCCGACACAGCTATGATAAAGTCATTCTATTAATATGTGAATAAAAAATAAAGAAATCATTCCACGCCAAAAGGCCGGGGGTGCGCGAATCCGCGCCGCAATCGGGCGGCAAACCCGAGAATGCTAAGGAAACAGCCGGGGAAATCATGGCCGCACACGAATCCGCGATAAATGCCCGGCGCGCACCGTGGTTTGCACGCCGCCGCGTTTAATTCATGTTGTGCCCCTGTGTGTTATTCCTTAGAATATATGCACAGGCTATTCGGTTTTATTAGTGCTGAATCGCCTTGCTAACTTGAATCGGAAACCAGAATATGCGTGAAGTAAAAAAGATACTATTAGTTGACGACGAGCCGGATATCCTGTTTTTTTTCACCCTCACCCTGGAGCAGGAGGGATACGCCGTGATCCAGGCGGGCAATGCCGACGACGCCATCGCAAAGGCCCGGGCCGAGTTGCCCGACCTCATCTGCCTTGATATCATGATGCCAAGGAAATCCGGGCTGGCCTGCTACAAGACCCTGCGCCAGGAGCCGGCCCTGCGCACCACGCCCGTGCTCATTGTGAGCGCGTTCGGCCAGCCCCAGGATTTCAAGGGCGAACGCTTCCGCGTCATCATCCAGGACCCGGATATCCCGGAGCCGGACGGATATCTGGAAAAGCCCGTGAAAGCGCCGCATTTCGCAGCCGTGATCCGGGGCATTATCGGCCCGCCCCAGACAGGGGAAACGCCATGAGCCAGACTGATCTCCACACGTGGTTTTTGTCCGAACTGTTTGACCAGGTGCCCATGAAAATCGCGGTCATTGACCGCGATCTGAATATCGTGCAGGCAAACCGCCATTTCATGGAAACATTCGGCGAGTGGACCGGCCGCCACTGCTACGAACTGTACAAGGGCCGCGATTCCAAGTGCGAGAACTGCAATGCCGAGCGCGCCTTTGAACAGGGCTGCATCTGCGTGTCCCGGGAGTACATGACCGACAAGAACGGGGCCACGCGCTTTTTCCTGGTGCACGTGACCCCGCTGCGCACCGACGACGGGTCCATTCCCTACATCGTGGAAATCTCCATCGACGTGAGCCAGATTATTAACGTGCAGCAGGAATACGAGTTGCTGTTTGACAGCGTGCCCAATTATATCACCATCCTGGATCGCAGCCTGCAGGTGGTGCAGGCCAACAAGGCGTTCCGCGAAGTGTTCGGCAATGATGTGGGTGAAAACGCCGGGAATTTCTGCTACCGCAAATTCAAGCAGCAGGCCGGGCCCTGCTGCAACTGCCCCGCGCTCAAGGTGATCGAGGACGGCCAGGTGCATACCGCGGCCATGACCGGACTGGACAAGGACGGCGAGCCCGTGCACTACGTGGTCACCGCGTCCCCGCTCATCAATGAAAAAGGCGAAATCACCAACATCATGGAGATCGCCACGGACACCACCCTGGTGCGCACCCTGGAAACCCAGCTCGAACAGGCGTTCAAGCTCCAGGAAACCGCCATCGCCAGCTCGTTCGACGGCATGATCATCGCCGGGCCCCACGAGAGCATTCTGCTGTTCAACAAATCCGCGGAAAAAATCACCGGCTATGCATCGTCCGACATCCATGTGTTCGATGATCTCAAACCCATATTCCCCCAGGGATTTCTTAAAACCATCTGGGAGGATCAGGGCTCCTGCGTTCTGCCTGAAACCACGATACACTCCAAAACCGGCGACGCTGTGCCCGTGCGCCTGTCCGGCACCATTTTGAAAAACGGAAACGGCGTATTCGGAACCGCCATATATATCCACGACCTGAGCGAAATCAAGCGGCTTGAAAGCGAAAAGCTGGTGGCTGAGCGCCTGGCGGCCGTGGGCCAGACCGTGGCGGGACTGGCTCACGGAATCAAGAATATCCTCACCGGACTCGAGGGCGGGCTGTTCGTGATGAACTCCGGACTCGGCAAAGCCGACGTGGACATGATCCAGAAGGGGCTCTCCATGCTGGAGAGCAACATCGGGCGCATCACCCACGTTGTCAAAGAGTTTCTGAATTTCGCGCGCGGCCGGGAGCCGTCCGTACACATGGCCGACCCCGCGGCCGTGGCTCACGAAATCGTGGATCTGTTCCAGGATGCCGCGCTCAAAGAAGGCGTGCGCCTGGTGGCCGATCTGCCCGCAACGCTTCCCGAGGCGCCCATTGACTCCGAAGGCATCCACACCTGCCTGGCCAACCTCGTGTCCAACGCCATCGACGCATGCCTCATGAGCGAAAACGCCGATGGCGTGGTGGGCTTCAAAGTGTGGGACCGGGACGGCGTAATCTGTTACGAAGTCACGGACAACGGCATCGGCATGGATTATGAAGTCAAAAAGAAACTGTTCACAAGTTTTTTCAGCACCAAAGGCTCGCACGAGGGCACGGGCCTGGGCCTGCTTGTGACACGGAAAATCATCCAGGAACATGGCGGGCGCGTGGCCTTTGAATCCACTGAGGGCAAGGGCGCCACCTTCCGCATTGAACTGGACCGCAGCCGCCTGCCCGCCCCGCGCGAGGATGAAAAGTAAAACGCGGCCAGGAAACCCGGGCGCCGCGAAGTGTGCGCATTTCGCTCAATCCGGTTCGCAGCAGATTTCATGGAATTAGTTTTTGATAACAATATATCCGCAATGGAATGCAGTCCCGCCGTTTGACAGGGAATATAAAATTAATATATAAAGTAAAAAGTGGAAATCTCGAAAGGTGGATTACACAAAGGAGAGACGAATCATGACAAGCCCCGCAGACAAGACCATCCTG
>Ga0351874_1165_pt1 | contig 14692 bp, 7 predicted proteins | sample BONcelFGM3001C13_FD_206790 | JGI IMG/M metagenome (GOLD analysis project Ga0351874, IMG submission 206790) | Enriched cells from coal bed in the Powder River Basin, Montana, United States - BONCAT cells FGM rep3 HSBNCT.FGM.300.1.C13 ...
GATGACGCGGCAGATGGTGGACGCGATTTTGTCCATGCGCGAGGTGAGCCGCTTCAGCAAGGGAATCTTTAGCTGGGTGGGCTTCAAAACCAAGTGGCTGGAGTTTGAAAACGTGCAGCGCGTGGCGGGCGAAACAAAGTGGTCGTTTTGGAAGCTGCTGATCTACTCCATCGACGGCATCATCGGCTTTTCCACCGCGCCGCTGGCCATCGCAAGCGTCATGGGCATGGTGTTTTGCCTGCTGGCGTTTCTGCTGATATTGTATTTCTTCATCAAAACGATGATCTGGGGCGACCCGGTGGCGGGTTTCCCCGCGATGATCTGCATCATTTTGCTGCTGGGCGGCATCCAGCTGTTTTGCATCGGCATTTTGGGCCAGTATTTGAGCAAGACGTATCTGGAAACCAAGCGCCGCCCCATCTACATCGCCAGGGAAAAGGAGTGAGCCTATGCGCGGCACCCGTGCGTTTTTGATCGGGGGCGTGGCCATCGGCGGCGGCGCGCCTGTGACCGTACAGAGCATGACCAACACCGACACCCGCGACGCGGCGGCCACGCTTTTACAGGTGCGCGCGCTGGCGGCGGCGGGCGCGGACATCGTGCGCGTGAGTGTGTATGACGACGCGTGCCTGCCCGCCATCCGCGATATCGTGGACGGCTCACCCGTGCCCATTGTGGCGGATATCCACTACCGCGCGGACTTGGCGGTGGGTGCGCTGGAGCGCGGCGTGGCGAAGGTGCGCATCAACCCCGGCAACATCGGCGCGGCGGAAAAGGTGCGCATGGTGGCGGATTGCGCAAGGGCGCACGGCGCGCCCATCCGCATCGGGGTAAACAGCGGCAGCATTGAAAAGGATATTTTGCAGGAAGAGGGCGGCGTGACGGCGCAGGGGATGTTAAGAAGCGCGCTGCGCCACGCGCGGCTGCTGGAGGCTGTGGGCTTTCAGGATATTGTGCTGAGTTTGAAGGCGACGGACGTGCCGCTGACGGTGAAGGCGTATGAGCTGGCCGCCGCGCAGACGGACTACCCCCTGCATGTGGGCGTGACCGAGGCGGGCCTGCCGGGGGACGGGAACATCAAAAGCGCGGTGGGCATCGGCAGCCTGCTGCTGCACGGCATTGGCGACACCATCCGCGTGTCGCTCACGGGCGACCCGGTGCCGGAGGTGGCCGCAGCCATCGATATTTTGAAGGCGTGCGGCATAAGGCGGGATTATGTGAATGTGATATCGTGCCCCACGTGCGGGCGCACGAGTGTGGATGTGGCGGCGATTGCGACAAGGGTGAAGGTGGCGCTTGCCGATATACGGGTGCCGCTGACGGTGGCGGTGATGGGCTGCGTGGTAAATGGGCCGGGCGAGGCGCGGGAAGCGGATATCGGGCTGGCGGGCGGCGGGTTGGCGGAGGGTCAGCCGGCGGGCGGCGCGGGTAGTACGTATGCGACGGGCGCGATGTTTGAGCGGGGGAAGCCGCCGGAGAAGGTGGAGGGCGATTTGGCGGGGATGCTGATTGACAGGGCAAGGAAGATTGCAGCGGAAAAAGAGAAAAAGGGGTCAAGGGCCAATGGCCCTTGCGGGGATTAAGGGGCGGAGCCCCTTATGGGGTTTGGGGCAACGCCCCATGCCCTTCGCCGCAGCGAACCCCCCAAGCGAGCGCAAAGCCGCGTAGCGGCGGGGGTGCGAGTGGCAAAAGCGGCTAGCTGGCTGTCAAAGCCAACCTCACCCTGTCTGTGCCATTACGCCACATGTGGATATCTGCCAAGCCCTTCGCCGCAGAAAAAAACCCAAAGCGAGCGCAAAGCCGCGTAGTGGCGTGCGTGCGAGCGACAGGTAGGGCTAAACTCGCAGACAAACCCACCCCAGCCGTATCGCCTATCCCGCCGCTGTGCCACACAGAGTAAACCACGACCAAGTTTGTTTCAAGTCATCCCTCTCCATCAAACGCTTTCGCGGGCAACACAACCAACCGCCCGCTTTCCCCATCGCCAAAGGCGGCTATGCCCCCGTACCAATGCAACCACCCGTTGTTCGATATGGAAAGGACTATCCGCCTTGAACAAGACCGAAATGATTCGCATCCTCGAAGAAACCGTGCCGCCGCTTACGGGCAAGCTGCATGTGGAGCGCGTGCTCTACCGCAAGGCCGATAACAAGGCCTATTTTAGCCTGCTGAGCGACGCGCTGGTGCCAGAGCGCGACTTTCTGACGCTGGAGCGCCGCCTGCGCGGGCTGTTTCCCAAGATGCAGGTGGCGCTGCGCGTGGCCTCGCCGGGGCTAAAGGAAGACTTCAAGGAAAACATCGAAAAATATACCCCCGTGCTCAAGGATTTTTTGCGCCGCCAAAGCCCCGCCATGCGCACATGGTTGGATGACGTGGGCTGGAGCGTGGACGGCGACCGCATATTGCTGACCTGCCCGGACGATTTCGCCATTGTGTTCTTCCGCCGCTATAACCTGGACGAGAAGCTTGCCCAGGCAGTGTGGGACATCTTCCGCCTGAAAATGCCGGTGGCGCTGGTGAAGTGCGGCGAGCGCGAAGCGTGGGTGTCCATGATGCGCGCGGAAACCGCCCGCCGCCGCGAGCAGGAGCTGGCGGAAGCCCGCGCCCAAAACCCGCACGCCGCCACGTTGCCGCAGGCAAACCCCGCCGCCGCTGAGCCGGACGCGCCGTGGGCCGTGGGCACGGACGAGATCGCCCCGTGGGAAGACCCGCCCACCGCCTATGCGTCTACCGCCATGGCGGACGGTGCAGCCGCCGACATCAACGCCTCTGCCAACATCCCTTCGCCCAATGCCGCCACCTCCGCCCGCAACGCTTCGCCGCAGGCGAAGCCAAATAGGGTCGAGGGGGCTGTGTCCCCTCGCGGGGGTCTTGGGGGCAGCGCCCCCAAGGGCAGGGCGCTCAAGGGGGCGGTATTAAAGGGGCACGCCATTGCGGACGCGCCGGTGCCCATCGGAGAGCTGGGCGAAGATAGCGGCATTGTGACGGTGGAAGGCGAGATTATCGGGGTGAATGAGCCGCGTGAGCTAAAGGGCGGCGAAACGGTGCTGACGAGCTTCGCGCTGGGCGACGATAGCAGCACCATCTACTGTAAAGCGTTTTATACCTACCGCATGAAGCGCGCGGGCTTTGGCGAAACGCCGCAGCCGCCGACGGACGAAGAAAAAAAGCGCGTGGCCGAGCAGACCGCGCTGATTAAAAACGGGGCGCGCGTGCGCCTGCGCGGCGAGTGCAGGCAGGACGCGTTTCTGGGCGAGCTGAGCATCGGCGTGCGTGATATGCAGATTGCCCCCAAGCACGAGCGGCAGGATTTGGCCCCCGAGGGGGATAAGCGCATTGAGCTGCACATGCACAGCAACATGAGCGCGATGGACGCCACCTGCGACGCGGCGGAGCTGATCGCGCAGGCCAAAAAGTGGGGGCACACCGCCGCGGCGATTACCGACCACGGGGTTACGCAGGCGTTCCCCGCTGCGTTTGGCGCGGCCAAAAAGCACGGCATCAAGTTTATCCCCGGGGTGGAAGGGTATTTGTGCGATGTCATCCCCGTGGTGCGCGACGCGGACGGGCGGGACATGAGCGCGCCCATCGTGGTGCTGGACTTTGAAACCACGGGGCTTTCGCCGACCGCCGACCGCATCATCGAGATCGGCGCGGTGCGGCTGGTAGGCGGCGAGGTGAAGGAGGAGTTGAGCATCCTCTGCGACCCCGGCGTGCCGCTGAAACCCAAGATCACCGAAATTACGGGTATTACCGACCTGATGCTGCGCGGCAAGGAAAGCCCCGCCCAAGGCGTGCAAAAGCTGCTGGGTTTTATCGGCGACGCGGCCATCGCGGCGCACAACGCGCCGTTTGACGCGGGCTTTTTGCAGGCGGAGTGCGCGCGCATGGGCGTGCCGTTTGCCGCGCCCGTTTTGGATACGCTGGCGTTTGCCCGCCGCCTGTACCCAAGCTTACGCAGCTTCAAGCTGGGCTCGCTGTGCCGCCACCTGAACGTGAGCCTGAAAAACGCGCACCGCGCCGTGCACGACGCCACCGCCACGGCCAAGTGCCTCACCCAGATGATGAACGAGGTGCAAAAGCTGGGCGCGCACACGCTGGCCCAGCTGGACGGAGCGCTGGAGGGGCAGACGCTCAGCGACACGTACCACATCATTTTGCTGTGCAAAACCCAGAAGGGCCTTGAAAACCTGAACCACCTCGTGAGCGAGGGGCACCTGCACCACTTTAACCGCCACCCCAACATGCCCCGCCACCTGATTACAAAGTACCGCGAGGGGCTGATTGTGGGCAGCGCGTGCGAATCGGGCGAGCTGTTCCGCGCGGTGGTGACGGGCAAGCCGGAGGATGAGCTGCTGCGCATCGCCAGCTTTTACGACTATCTGGAGATACAGCCCGTGGGCAACAACGCCTTTCTGCTCAAAAACGGCGAGGCAAGGGACGAGGCGCAGCTTAGGGACTTCAACCGCCGCATCGTGGCGCTGGGCGAAAAGCTGGGCAAGCCCGTGGTGGCCACCGGCGACGTGCACTTCAAGGACCCGCAGGACGCGGTGTACCGCGCCATTTTGCAGGCGGGCCAAGGCTATGAGGACTGCGACGACCAGCCGCCCCTGTACTTTAAAACCACGGACGAGATGCTTGCCGAGTTTGCCTACCTTGGCGCGCAGAAGGCGTACGAGGTGGTGGTGGACGCGCCCCGCCTGATTGCCGGTCAGGTGGAGGAGCTGCGCCTGTTCCCCAAGCACCCCAAGGGCGAGGAAACCTTCCAGCCCTTTTGGAAGGACGCGGCGGGCGACATCGAGCGCATGAGCTGGGCAAAGGCGCACGAGCTGTACGGCGACCCTTTGCCCCCCGTGGTGGAGGCAAGGCTCAAAAAAGAGCTGAAAAGCATCATCGGCTACGGGTTTGCCACGCTGTACTCCATCGCGCAGAAGCTGGTGGCCAAATCGCTGGAGGACGGCTACCTGGTAGGCTCGCGCGGCAGCGTGGGCTCAAGCTTCGTGGCCACGATGTGCGGCATCACCGAGGTGAACCCCCTGCCCGCGCACTACCGCTGCGCGCACTGCAAAACGGCCATCTTCACCCCGGCGGAGCTGGGCGCGGTGGGGGTCGATTTGCCGGACAGGGTGTGCGAAACCTGCGGCCAGCCCTACGTGAAGGACGGGTACTCCATCCCCTTTGAGGTGTTTTTGGGCTTCAAGGGCGACAAGGTGCCCGATATCGACCTGAATTTCAGCGGCGAGTACCAGCCGCGCGCCCACGCCTACGTGGAAACGCTGTTTGGCAAGGGCAACGTATTCCGCGCGGGCACCATCAGCGGCCTTGCGGACAAAACCGCCTACGGCTACGCCATGAAGTATCTGGAGGAGCGCGGCATCCGCGCGGGGCGCGCGCACCGCGAGCGGCTGGCCGCGGGCTGCGTGGGCGTGAAGCGTACCACCGGCCAGCACCCCGGCGGCATCGTGGTGCTGCCCACCGAGTTTGACATCTGCCAGTTTACGGCCATCCAGCACCCGGCGGACGATATCGGCGGCGACACCATCACCACGCATTACGACTTCCGCTCCATGCACGATATTTTGGTGAAGCTGGACTGTTTGGGCCACGACGACCCCACCATGATGCACCTGCTGGAGCAACTGACCGGCGTCAGCTACCGCGACATCCCGCTGGACGACAAGCGGGTGATGAGCCTGTTCCAAAGCCCCGCCGCGCTGGGCGTTACGGCGGAGCAGATCATGAGCCCCACGGGCACGCTGGGCATCCCCGAGTTTGGCACGCAGTTTGTGCAGGGGATGCTGATGGACACCAAGCCCAGCACCATGGAAGAACTGGTGCGCATCTCCGGCCTTAGCCACGGCACCGACGTATGGCTGGGCAACGCCAAGGATTTGATCGACAGCGGTACCGCGCGCCTGCCGCAGCTTTTCTGCACCCGCGATGATATCATGAACTTTTTGATATCGATGGGCATGGAAAACAAGATGAGCTTTGACATCATGGAGAGCGTGCGCAAGGGCAAGGGCCTGAAACCCGATTGGGAGCAGGCCATGCGCAGCCACGACGTGCCCCAGTGGGCCATTGACAGCTGCAAGAAAATCCAGTATATGTTCCCGCGCGGGCACGCCGTGGCGTACGTGACCATGGGCCTGCGCGTGGCGTGGTACAAGGTGTACCGCCCTCTGGCCTACTACGCCGCGTATTTCACCATCCGCGCGGACGGGTTTGACGCGGGCACGATGCTGCTGTCCGGCGCGACCATCCGCGACCGCCTGCGCGACTACGACGCACGCGACGAAAAGCTGAACCAGAAAGAAAAGCTGGAGCAAAACGCCCTGCACATGATTTTGGAAATGCAGGAGCGCGGGATACGGCTGTTGCCTGTGGATTTATACAAGAGCGACAAGCGGAAGTTTGTCATGGAGGGCAATGATTTACGCTGCCCGTTTTTGTCGATCAACGGGTTCCCCGAGGCTGCGGCGGACGGGATCGTGGAGGCGCGGGGGACAGTGTTTTTGAGCGTGGAGGATTTGAAGGGCAGGGGCAAGGTGGGCGTGGCGGTGGTGGAGCTGCTCAAGGCGCAGGGGGCGCTGGAGGGGCTGGCGGAGACGAGTCAGGTGAGCTGGTTTGGGTTGATGGGGTAGGGGGAGAGAATTGTTTTAAGTTGAAATATGATTGTTACTGTCACACGAATGAATTGGGCTTTGAGAAAGAGGTTTCATCATTGATATTCTGTATAAATTTCACTTCTATTTTCAGTTTTTGAAATGGCGTTTTTATCGACCCATCACCATAATCAAAGCAGGCATCTGTCAAATCAATCCATACAGCGGGTCTAATTCCGATATTGAGCCGATCTACAGAAGCAGCACCCAAAACACCAGTCGACCTAATTTGATACACTGTATTTTCATAACTCGGTGTTCTTGTGAAGTATGAGCTATAATCAGCACTTGACTTCCATAAACCATGATTCATGGCATAATATGAGCCGGAGGCCCTCCTATTTTGCCCACTGTCTTTTGAAAAACCATAATTAGGGTTAGTTAAGTCTTGAAGTGATAAAAGGAATATAGATCCGGGATCATTATTGTATATTATTGCTTTTTTTTCAAATTCTGAAAAGGAAGAAGAATAGAACGATTCGTTGAGCCAAGCTTTGATCTCGCTGTCTGCCCAGGTATTATCAACAATATCAAACTTTCTCGTATCGATAATATACTCACTCAATAACAAAACCTTACATTGATGAGCATATAGAACACGCCATAAAATGGGTTCATAGTATCCATCTTTTTGAATGTATGAACCAAACAAAACGTACTGATACTCATTTGCAACCCATCCATGGATCACATCTAGTTTTAGTACGACCTTTGCTGTACTTGATAAATCAATGTAATCATACTCCCCTTTATCATTCTGTTGTAGGTACATCCTATCAACTTTTGTTATATCATCGGATATTGTTCTTGGGTAGAAAATAACGAAGATGCATAATAAGGAAAATACAAATGCTAGGATGCGGTTCTTGGGATTCTTTGGAGTTGTTTGCGGCTCTCTCGTAGCATTGCCACCTGAACTGACTCCACCTGTATCATGGTGTGTTTGATAATCAGTCACGTTATGGGCACTGGCGATGCTTTTATTCTTGCCTTTAACAACTATTCCAAAGGTGCGTATAGCAGAAAAAAAGGATCCAAGAAGTACAACAAAATCAATAATATCCCTTGAGTGAATTTGCATATCGCCGATAACGTTGAAAGTCGGACTACAAACCAATGTATAAACTGATATACAAGTTGTTACTGTATATGTTATCCCAATGATTGTCGACAGAATTAAGATAATAATAGCAGCCAATTTCCTGGTTGTATGGAGAATTTTTTCCATAAATACCTCGTTGAAGATAGGAAATATTTATAAACATTATATGACAAACGGCATTCGCGTGTCAATATTTCTTCGCGAGTTACTAAAAATTGTGGGTTATAAATCTGGACAGTTGTACAGAAACGAAACAATACGGATGAAAACAGGCGAATAGTTTTCATAGGAACGAGAATGTCATGGTTCACGACATTACCCTTCACACGTGTTTAAAACTGTATTGCATATTTGCTGTTTTCTGTGCTATACTTCTACCCGATTACGCACCTTTGTCGACCGTGCGTTTGTGCCTTTGTGTGCCTCGCGCACACAGGCGGCCGCAACGGGTAGACACAAAGGGTGGATAAAACAAGGAGGAAACCAACCATGGCAGTTATCTCCATGAAGCAGCTGCTGGAGGCCGGCGTACACTTCGGCCACCAGACCCGCCGCTGGAACCCCAAAATGGCGCAGTACATCTTTACCGAGCGCAACGGCATCTACATCATCGACCTGCAAAAGACCGTCCGCAAGGCGGACGAAGCCTACGCCTTCGTGCGCGACACCGCCATGCAGGGCAAGAGCATCCTGTTTGTGGGCACCAAGAAGCAGGCGCAGGAGAGCATCGCGACCGAGGCCGCCCGCTGCAATATGTACTTTGTAAACCACCGCTGGCTGGGCGGGATGCTTACCAACTTCCGCACCATCCGCACCCGCATCGACCGCCTCAACCAGATCGACAAGATGGAGCAGAGCGGCCAGCTGGCGGCGCTGCCTAAGAAGGAACAGATCAAGATCGGCCACGAGCGCGAAAAGCTGGAGGCCAACCTGGGCGGCATCCGCGAGATGAAGCGCCTGCCGGGCGCGCTGTTTATCGTGGACCCCCGCAAGGAGCACATCGCCGTGACCGAGGCCCGCGCGCTGGGCATCCCGATTGTGGGCATCGTGGACACCAACTGCGACCCGGACGAGATCGACTACGTGATCCCCGGCAATGACGACGCCATCCGCGCGGTCAAGCTGATCGCGGGCAAGATGGCCGACGCCGTGCTGGAAGGCAAGCAGGGCCATCAGGACGCGCCTGAGGAAGCCCCCGCCGCCGCCGCTAAAGACGAAGAGTAAGCACTGCACGGGCGGGCGGCGACCTGCCGCCCGCTTCGTGGCACCATACGGGCGGCGGCCAGCCGCCCCCCACGCTTAACGTGTAAGGAGAGGATACCCATGGCTGAAGTAACGTCCCAAATGGTAAAAGAGCTGCGCGAGATGACGCAGGCGGGCATGATGGATTGCAAAAAGGCGCTGATTGAGGCGCTTGGCGATATGGAAAAGGCCGTTGAATGGCTGCGCGAAAAGGGCCTTGCCGCCGCTGCCAAAAAGGCCGGGCGCATTGCCGCCGAGGGCATGGTGGCGGGCTACGTGGCCGAGGGCGCGCAGGTTGGCGTGATCGTGGAAGTCAACTGCGAGACCGACTTTGTGGCCAACACCGATAACTTTAAGGATTTCTGCGCCAAGATCGCCAGCCACATCGCCGCCAAGGGCCCCGCCACGGTGGAAGAGCTGCTCACGCAGACCTTCGCGGGCGACGCGGGCAAGACCATCACCGATCTGATCAGCGACGCGACTGTCGCCATCGGCGAAAAGATCAGCGTGCGGCGCTTTGCCCGCTACGCGGCCGAGGCCGGCGTAGTGGAAACCTATATCCATATGGGCGGCAAAATCGGCGTGCTGTTGGAAGTGACCAACGACAAGCCGGAAACCTTCGCAAACGACGCCTTCCGCACCTATTACCACGACCTGACCCTGCAAATCGCCGCCGCGCGCCCCACGTGCGTAAACAAGTCCGAAGTGCCCACCGACACGCTGGACAAGGAAAAGGAAATCCTGCGCGCACAGGCGCTCAACGAGGGCAAGCCGGAGAAGATCGTGGACAAGATGGTCGAAGGCCGCATCGAGAAGTACTACAAGGACGTGTGCTTGGTCGAGCAGCCCTTCGTGAAAGACCCGGAGAAGTCCATCACCCAGTACACGCAGGAAGTGGAGAAGGCCATCGGCGCGACCATCGCGCCCGTGCGCTTTGCCCGCTTCGAGCGCGGCGAGGGCATCGAAAAGCGCCAGGACAACCTGGCCGAAGAGATTGCCCAGATGGCCAAGCAGTAACGCATATGTGCAGACCGGAAGGGGTCGGGGGAACGCGTTCCTCCACGCCCCTTCCTTTTTTACTGTGCCGTTTGCCCGCGCTGCCCGCGCTTGACAGCACCGCGCAACCCATTGTACAATATTTTGTTTGGAGCCCTAAAACCCACCGACCGAAGCGGAGGCACGCACCCAATGACGCAACTCCCCGTAACCGACGCGTACCGGCAGCAGATCGACAAACGCCGCACATTCGCCATCATCAGCCACCCCGACGCGGGCAAAACCACGCTTACCGAAAAGCTGCTGCTCTACGGCGGGGCCATCCGGCAGGCGGGCAGCGTCAAGGCGCGCAAGGCGGAGCGCCACGCCACCAGCGACTGGATGGATATCGAAAAGCAGCGCGGCATCAGCGTTACGTCCAGCGCCATGCAGTTTGAGTTCGACGGCTTCCGCATCAACATTTTGGACACCCCGGGCCATCAGGACTTCAGCGAGGACACGTACCGCGTGCTGGTCGCGGCGGACGCGGCGGTCATGTTGATTGACGCGGCCAAGGGCGTGGAGGCGCAGACCATCAAGCTGTTCAAGGTGTGCCGGATGCGCGGCATCCCCATTTTCACCTTTGTCAATAAGATGGACCGCGCCGCCAAGGACCCGTTTGCGCTGATGGAGGAGATTGAGAACGTGCTGGGCATCCGCACCTGCCCGATGAACTGGCCCATCGGCGTGGACGGCGATTTTCAGGGCGTGTACATCCGCGATAGCGGCACCATCAGCCTGTACAGCGGCGGCAACCACGGCGCCAACATGGTGCAGGAAACGCAGGTGGAATTAAACAGCCCCGAGGCGGACAGGCTGATCGCCGCGCATTACCTAAGCCGCCTGCGAAACGAGATCGAGCTTTTGGATGTGGCGGGCGACGGGTTTGACAGGCGCGCGGTGCTTTCCGGCCAGCTCACGCCCATGTTTTTCGGCTCGGCCATCACCAACTTTGGCGTGGAGCCGTTTCTGGAGGCGTTTCTGGACATCACGCCCCCGCCGCTGCCCCGCGCAGCGGATATCGGCACCATTGCCCCCGATACCGAGTTTTTCAGCGGCTTTGTGTTCAAGATTCAGGCCAACATGAACCCCGCGCACCGCGACAGGCTGGCGTTCATCCGCGTGGTGAGCGGCGAGTTCCGCAAGGACATGAGCGTGTGGCTCAGCGGGGATGACAAGATCATCCAGCTCAAGCAGCCCCAGCAGTTCATGGCCAACGAGCGCGAGGCCGTGGAGACCGCCTACCCCGGCGACATCGTGGGGTTGTTCGACCCCGGCTTCTTCCACCTGGGCGACACGCTCAGCGGCGGGCCGCACCTGCGCTTCAGCGCCATCCCCATCTTCGCGCCGGAGCACTTCGCCCGCGTGCGGCCGGAGGACAGCATGAAGCGCAAGCAGTTCTTAAAGGGCCTCACCCAGCTGGCCGAGGAAGGCGCCATCCAGCTGTTCACCCGCACGGAAACGGGCTTTGAGGAGCTGCTGGTGGGCGTGGTGGGCATGTTGCAGTTCGAGGTGCTGGAACACCGCTTAAAGAGCGAGTACGGCGTAACCATGCTGATGGACAACATGCCCTTCCGCTTTGTGCGCTGGGTGGAAAAAACCCCGCAGCCGGTGGACAAACTCAAGCTCACATCCACCAGCGGCAGGGCCAAAGACGGCGACGGCCGCGACGTGCTGCTGTTTGAAAACGAGTGGAGCATCCGCCTTGCCAGCGAGAACAACGCGGGGCTGGCGCTGGCGGAGACGGCGAGTAGGGTGACGTACGAGTAGCGGCGCTGACGCGCCTTTGGGAAAGGGACTTTGTCCCCCTCCCAACCTCCCCCTGAGGCCAATGTTGGATTCGTAAACCGTGTTGGCTGATGGTGTCGCTCGCATCATAGCGCCTTCGGCGCTGTTCGCTCGCTGGCGGCGTGTCGCTGCGGCGAGGAGATTTTGGGGCGCTGCCCCAAGCCCCGCAAGGGGCATTGGCGCTTGACTCTTCATGATTATTTCGACCCTCCCCCTAAGTAAGAAAGGAAGTACTGACTACATGCTTCGTACCGATATCCGCAACATCGCCATCATCGCCCACGTTGACCACGGCAAGACCACCCTCGTGGACGAGATGCTCAAACAGGGCGGCGTATACCGCGAAAACCAGCAGGTGGCCGAGCGCGTCATGGACAGTAATGACATCGAGCGCGAGCGCGGCATCACCATTTTGGCCAAAAACACCGCCGTGCACTACGCGGGCACCAAAATCAACATTGTGGACACCCCCGGCCACGCCGATTTTGGCGGCGAGGTAGAGCGTGTGCTCAAGATGGTGGACGGTGTGCTGCTGCTGGTGGACAGCTTTGAAGGCCCCATGCCGCAGACCCGTTTTGTGCTGCGCAAGGCGCTGGCGCTTGGGCTGCCGGTGATCGTGGTTATCAACAAGGTGGACAGGCCCGACGCCCGCTGCGACGAGGTGGTGGACGAGGTGCTGGACCTGTTCATTGAGCTGGGCGCGGACGAAACCGCGCTGGACAGGCCCATCGTGTATGCCTCCGCGCGCTTTGGCACCGCCACGCTGGACACAAAGCAGCCGGGCACCGACCTGCGCCCGCTGTTTGAAACCATCCTGACACACATCCCCGCGCCGGTGGGCGAGATGGACGGCACCGCACAGGTGCTGATCTCCACCATCGACTACAACGAGTACGTGGGCCGCATCGGCATCGGGCGCATCGCGCGCGGCACGCTGGCCACCGGCATGATGGTGGTCAAGACCAACTACGATACGGGCCTCAACAGCATGCCTTTGCGCCTCACCAGCCTGTACACCTTCGACGGGCTCAGGCGTCTGCCCGCCGAGAGCGCCTCCATGGGCGACATCGTGGCCATGAGCGGGCTGGAGGATATCGGCATCGGCGACACCGTGTGCGACCCTGCCGCCGTGGAGGCGCTGCCCTTTGTGAGCATCACCGAGCCCACGGTGGTTATGACCTTCAGCGTGAACAACAGCCCGTTTGCGGGGCGCGAGGGCACCTATGTGACCAGCCGCCACCTGCGCGCCCGCCTGTTTAAGGAATTGCAGACCGACGTGAGCCTGCGCGTAAACGAGACCGACAGCCCCGATTCTTTCGAGGTGCGCGGGCGCGGCGAACTGCACCTGAGCATTTTGATTGAGAACATGCGCCGCCAGGGCTACGAGTTTCAGGTGAGCAAGCCGCAGGTGATTTACAAGGAGATCGACGGCAAAAAGTGCGAGCCCATCGAGCGCATGGTGGCCGATGTGCCGCAGGCCTACGCGGGCGCGGTGATTGAGAAAATAGGCCGCCGCCGCGGGGTGCTGGAAAGCATGCACGGCTTTGAGCGCGTGCGGCTGGAGTTTTTGATCCCCTCGCGCGGGCTGTTTGGCTACCGCAGCGAGTTTATGACCGACACGCGCGGCGAGGGCATCATGAGCAGCGTGTTTGAAAAGTATGAGCCGGTCAAGGGCGATATCCCCCACCGCAATGTGGGCGCGCTGGTGTGCTTTGAAACCGGTGAGGCCACCAGCTACGGCCTGTTTAACACGCAGGAGCGCGGCACGCTGTTCATCACCCCGCAGACGCAGGTCTACAAGGGCATGATCTGCGGGCAGAACGCCAGGCCGGACGATTTGGTGGTGAACGTGTGCAAGCAAAAGCACGTGACCAACATGCGCAACGCCAGCGCCAGCGAGGACAGCCTGCGCCTGGTCAGCATCCACCCCATGACGCTGGAGGAGTGCCTGGAGTTTATCGACGACGACGAGCTGCTGGAAGTGACCCCCCAGAGCCTGCGCATGCGCAAGCGCGAGCTGAGCCATCAGGACCGCGCCCGCGCCCAAAGCCGCGCCAAAGCGGAGTGACCGGCAGGGTTTAGCGGCCCACGCGCGTTGCATACGGTAGGGCTGCGCGCAGGCCGGTCTGCCGCCGCGCGGGCGGTTTGCCCCGCAACCAACCCGCGTTCCATCCGGCGCGTACGCCGCAATGCCCCCAACCGCAAAGGAGGTACCCGATATGAAGCAAGCGATCCGCCGCGCGCTCACGCTGGTTCTGGCGCTGTGCCTTGCCGTGCTGCCCGCCCTGTCCTCAGCCGACACGTACCTGCCGGATGGCGACGTGACCCATGTGGACTTCACGCTGGCCGCTGCCGTGCATCCGGAGGGGTTCCCCGCCACGCAGGCGCACCTTACGGATTGGGCCGCATTCCTCAAAAAGCTGGATATCCGCGGGGCCATGGACGCGCTTGCGTTGCTTGATCCGCAGAGCCGTGTGTACCTGAATGGCGCGCTGCGCCTGAACGGGCAGGATCAGGTGCCTTTCGTGTACGACGGCTACCACAGCTACCGCTATTTCATCAGCCCCGCGCTGGGCAACGAGGTTTTCTACTTCCAGATGCACAACTTTCTGGAGTTTATGCTCAAGCCCTATTACTACATGGAGCTGCCCACGCAGTACATCGGGCTTCTGATGTACCCGGAGGCCGCCGTGTACTTGGCGGACAGCTACTTTACGCCCATCACGGACATGATGGCCGCCGCTCGCGAGGATGCCGCCGCAAATGCGGAGGAAACCCGCGAGCTGCTGCTTTCCGCGCTTGCGGACACGCAGGCGATGGCACAGGCCGATCTGGCCCACGCTGAAAACCGCCTTGCGCA
>Ga0351874_1166_pt1 | contig 14636 bp, 8 predicted proteins | sample BONcelFGM3001C13_FD_206790 | JGI IMG/M metagenome (GOLD analysis project Ga0351874, IMG submission 206790) | Enriched cells from coal bed in the Powder River Basin, Montana, United States - BONCAT cells FGM rep3 HSBNCT.FGM.300.1.C13 ...
GACCTGGCTATGAACAACACCACGCTCATGTCCCCGGCGCAGTACCGCGAGTTTATCAAGCCGTACCACAAGCAGATTGTGGATGCGGTGCATGCGCGCGGTGTGCTCATGGCCAAGCATTCGGACGGGAACCTGTGGCCGATTATGGAGGATCTCGTTGAGATCGGGCTTGACGGCATTCACCCGATTCAGCCGCAGAGCATGGACATTGGCGAGGTCAAGCGCAGGGTGGGGGACAAGGTGTGCCTGCTTGGCAACATCGACTGCCAGCGCCTGCTGTGCGAGGCAACGCCCGGGCAGGTGGAGCAGGTGGTGCGCGACACCATCAAGGCGGCTGCGCCGGGCGGCGGGTATATCCTGTCCAGCTCCAACACCATACACCCGGATGTGCTGCCGGAAAACGCCATCGCCATGTTCCGCGCCGCGCGGAAATACGGAAAATATCCCATAGACCTGTGAGGCGCGGGCGCGCGCGCGGTTTCTTGCCGAATGATTCATGATGCATGAGAAATTCGGGTATAATTACTGATTAAGAGACAAAGCGGGCCTGCTAAATTTGATGCTGGAGGCGCACAATGGCACAGAAAATCCAGATAATCATTGAAGACTACGATGCGGAAGAGAAAATCGTCGAAGGAAAGAAAGTTGATTTGGAGAACAAGGCCACGCGTTTCCGGGAAAAAGGAATAACCGTGGATGAATTCAAGAAGCTGATCCGCAAAAAATTCGGGGACAAAGTGGATATCGTCAACCGCGTGCAAAAGCACAGGGACGTGCTGTACGGGGAAAGAAACACGACCGGCCCCGACGACAGCAAGGGCAAGGCCGACGGAGTCAGCACCAGAGACATCATTGAGATAATGAAAAACAAATACAGCGATTGAGCCGGGACCACGCGCGCTGTACCGATAAATTCTGAAACATCATCCATAGATGCGCCATGCGGTGCTGAATAGAAACGTGCGGCGGCGCGGCGGCGGATCGCACCCCGCCGCAATGGCGGCTTGTTCAGCCCCTGGTTCCGCTCCACATTTCGTGGCGGTGGCGCCGGTTTTCGCCGGGTTTGTACAGGATGGCGTAGGCCATGATTTGCCAGGCCACGAACCGGCGGTCGTGGCTATGGGGCGAGTCGAGCAGGGTTTGGTTCACGGTTTTGCGCCAGGCGCCGGTGTTGAAATAAATCTGGGGCTGCGCATCGGATTCGTGCCCGTTGATGGCCAGTTGCGTGGCGGCGTGGGTGTGGCCGTAAATCACGTGGTCGGCCTGGCCGCTGCGGATTTTTTCCTCGTTGCCCGCGGCTTTTAAATACACATTGCCGATGCCCGCGCCAAGGCCCAGGCGGGTGATGAGTTTGCCGAGATCTTCGGTCATGCCCAGGGGCACTTTGAGCAAAAGCTTGAGCGCGTCCACGGGTTCAAACGGGTTCCAGGCATGGTCCAGGGATTTCACGTAGGGCTCGTCCAGGAATGCCGCAACCGCGTCGCCCCAGGCATTGTCCACGGCGCGGATAAGGTCGGGGCCCTGTTGGGGTTCGCGGCGGTGGATTTCATCGCGCAGGGCGTTTATCCATGCGGGGATGGCCTGCGCGGGCCGCAGGTGATCGAGTTCCGAGGCCGTCTCGATGATCCATTTGGGAATACGGCCGGAACCCTTGAGGTGATGTTCGAGCCGCACCGGGAATGTATTGATGAGTGTAACGACAACGGCGTCTCCGAGGCAGGACGCCTGGCCCGGCGCCACATTGTTTGTGACATCATAGATATCCCCGTGGCGCGCGATCACGCGGTACTCTTCGGAAAATAGTTCGGTGGGGAATTTTTCGGATGATTCAAGGCCCAGGGCGGCCGCGGCCATGGCGCGCGTTTCCGGGAACCAGTTCACATTTCTGTCGTGGTTGCCGGGGATGTAGGTGATGCGCACGTTTTGCACGGATTTGCCGGGCGCGGCCATTTCCATGAAATCCTGTTTGAGGCCGCGGAGCACGGCAAAGGCCTGGTCGTTGGCGTGGATAATGCCGCTTAGAATGTTGCTCACGCGCTCCTGCATGGCCTGGTCCCTGGGGTCCCAGGGCATGGGGCCGGGGCGGCGCCACGCGGCCGTGCGCAGGGTGTCGAACACGTCGCCAAGAAGCACAATCTCCACGTCGCGGATCCTGGTGTCCGCGTGATTGATGATGCTGAGCAAGTCATCGCGCAGGCATGTGAACGCCCGGCCGGGAATATTGGATTTGTCTCCGATTGAGGCATCGGAAAAATGGGTGTCGCTCAGAAATACCTGCATGGGCGCGCCCTCCCCTGATGTATGTGTTTTTGGTGGCTACGGTTTGATGGTACTTAATGCGGATTGCGTTGTCAATTGAAAATGGGTCGCGCGGCTCAGCCGGCGCCATAATTTTTGCCCACGCTTTTGAGGAATATGGCGTCGGGCAGGATTTTGCGCAGGAACAGGAACAGGCCGGCCATGTGCGCCACGGGGTGGCGCAGTTGCGTGGTGCCCGAGAGGATGATGTCGGCCATGCGGCGGGCCACATCCGGGGCGGGCGTGGCGCGGCCGCCGTCCATTTCTTTATCTTTGACGGCGTAGAATTTTTCGAGCAGGGAGCGGTAAGCGGATTGCGCGGCTGCGGGCTTGGGCGTGTCCTTCCAGATGCTGGTGCCGATGTCCCCGGGTTCGAACAGGAGCACGCGGACGCAGCCAACATGACAAATAGACACTCAAAAGCACAGCCCGGATACAAAGGTATCAGGCTGTGCTATTCTTTAAGGAGCTATTCCTAAGCCTTGTTTTATTGAACGATTGATACTATATCAATCATACACTAATTAGGCGGTGAAAAGATGATTTTTGCAGGACGTCTGCACGATAATATTATCAATGATAAACTCGTTATTTTTTTGGGGGCAGGTGCAAGTAAAGCCGCTGGACTTTTTAATGCACCTGAATTGTCAAACTACATTTATGAGAATACTGGCAAAGATACAGCATTCTCAAAATATCAACATGATTTGAAAAGACTTGTTGCAAAAATTGATAAAGCCCCAGATTATAAAAGAGCGTGGGTGAATGATCTCTTAATCAAATATTTTGGAAATGAAGAAAATTACATAAATCTTGAAACTCACAAAAAACTATTTGACTATAAATGGAATGCAATTTTTACAACAAATTATGATCGTTGCATAGAGCTCGCCGAAACAAAAGTGCGTGATAAGACGTATCGAGTGTTACCAATAACAAGCCCTGAAGAGTTTTCTTTAATTAGAAGCAATGACAACAGTAAAGTAAAGTATTTTAAGATACATGGATGCTGTGAAACTTTGGAGCACCATCCAAGACATGCTCAAAATCTTGTAATAACTGAAAATGATTTCCGGCAAAGTATAAGTAAAATAAAACCTTTTTTAGAAGAGTTAAACAGATACTCTTATAATTGCTCGATCGTATTTATTGGTTTTCAAGCTCAACGAAGTGAAAATAATCACATACTATCAAATATTCTTGAAGTGTATAGAACGGCCTCAACTCAATTTGGTGAGAGCTTCCCGGCATATGTTGTTCTTAAAGACGCGGATGATGATATATTATTTGATATTGAAGAGTCAGGACTTATTATACTAAATGGTGATTTTGATGAGTTTGTTAATTCGGTCATAGAAACGAAAAATCAAAAAAAAGTTTTTAGTAAAAGGATTGACGATACTATTAATGTCAATGTTGGTGAAAAAAACATTAAATACACTGTGTCTGAATATGAGCAATTCTCAACGCAATTTATTTTCTTACATGATGATTATTTATTAAATAAGGAACAAAAGGCAACCACGTTGCCACAAAGTAAACTAATCGATATATGGAAATCTCGACCTTCCGATATGCTATTGGCAGATAACAAGTACATAAAAAGAACAATGTATGACAAAACATTACAGACACTAAAGAATGCAATTGCTGAATCAAAACAAACATCGACTCCTTCGATAGTGTTTATTGCAGGAAAGCGTGCTTCGGGTAAGAGCGTAATTGCTAATCAACTGACTGCCGATGCATATTTTAAGCTCAATCAACCCGCAATAAAACTCTCGCAACACGCTAGCTATAATGAAAAGTCAACGGATCGCGATGCAACTAGTATTGTTACCGGCTGGCAGTTCGATCAAATAGACAAATTTCTATCTCCATTTTATGAAAACACTACTGGTGATGAAAATCAACAAATGCCGACCCCTGTATTTTTGGCAGATCATCAATATTATCGAATAGGTGTACTAAATAATCTTTTGAGTTATTTGGAAAACCATGGAAAAGCTATTGTATTGATAATCACATTAAATCAAGATGAATTTGAAAGGGAAAAATCAGCTGATTTAAAGGATAAGTCAACATGGTCAAACAATACATTTGACATAACAGTGGATCACATATTGGATGACGATGAAATAAATTATTTGTTTGAAGTAGTTAAGGATTTGAAACCAGAAATATCTGACATGAAAGACGAATTGCTCGATCGAGCTAAAGATAGTCTTGAATGCAATCGGGATGTTCTATTAATTCTTTACACTTGGTTTGACAAAAATTATAGACGGCTTGATGATATTATTGCTGATGAGATATCGATGATCAATAGTCACTCAATTCTTCGTAATTTTTATCTAACAATTGCATGCTTTCATCAACACAATTTTGAGCCGCCTTTGCCTGCTTGTGTAAAAGCTCTTCAAATATCCATCAATGACTTTGATAATTTACGCCGTGAACCTTCTTTCAAATCATTAATCGATATCGAATGTGAACAGTTTGCACCTTATATTGAAGCGGCTAGCACAAGGCATGCCGAATTATCAAGGAGAATCACCAATAGTCTTGTGCCAAATATAAGCGATCAAGTTGATCTAATATGTAAAGTACTGGAACTCTGCGATAAACAATATATTGATTTTGTTAGAAATTTGATGACAAAACTTTGTACACATTATGCTTCATATAATCTTGAGCAAATGAAGCGCATTAAAAAATCGACAGAAAAGTATCTAAAAAACGATGTTGTTTTGAACCATCAATTCGGAGCATTCTTAATAAGAGAACGAACTGATTATAGCAATGCTCGCTATTATCTAGATATAGCACTAAATGAAGAACCAGATAATGATTCAATTATCCATTCGCTTGGAAATTTGAATTTTAATTTATATAAGGATGAACTCGGAAATAACAATAATTTAGCAGAGGAATATTTCAACTCAGCAAGAAAATACTTTAGAAGGTCTAGATCTCGATGTAATCTGAGTGAACATAGCTATTATACTGACATATCGTTGCTCAATTTTAAAATTGAAAATGGCACGAATCGCACCAAACTTGATGAAGCTTTGCTTGTTGCCGAAAAGAATGCTCTTACCTTTGAAGCATTAAAGGTGATTCCTCGCAATAGACAAAACTATTTGCGCGATATTGTTGGTTCTGCGACACCTTTTCACAGACTTGAGCATAAAAATCAAACTATAATCGAAAAAGAAATATTGAAAGGAGAAGCATCCCCTTTTCTCATTGAATACTATGCACACAGTTTGATAGGGCGAAAAGCCAGATCAAATTGGGATAAATTGAATACATTAGTTGAGGCATATTGGGAAAGATCAAATTCCGATCCACAAATTGCAATTATAATTGCACTTATTTGCAAACAAGCTTTTATTAAAAATGCTGAATCACGGTTTGAACTTCTAAGAGGTTATTTTGACAGTTTGGTTCGATATAAAGAGAAAGAAATCAATTTTTCATTGCTTGCAGAATTTGTCAGAATGATACAGATAGATGGATTTGTGTTGAAAAAATACGATTTTTTACAATCAATCGCTGGAGACATAATTAATACATTTAGACAATCTAAACCAAGATTTCTTGTTGACGAATATATATTAGATGATTTATATTACACATTTGATCAAGATAATATAGTAAATCAGTGGAAGTTGTTTAAATCAGATGTTGATTTTAATAAAGACATCAATGCAATGCGATTTTCAACTCTTGTCAACTTGAATGGGTTGCGCGATCAACGATATTTTAAAATAAGAATTTACCCATTTAGTAGCTTTTATATTCGCGGTATAACCAAGGAGGTCTCAACAGTAGGGAAAGTCGATATCAGTTATAATGTCAAACACACGCATGAAGGGCTAATAGCAACTAAGATTAAAGTTTAAAAAAAAGCATGAAAAATCAAGCCGCTTATTATTATCTTTGAAATACAGGGACAGAAATACAGGACGAAATACAGGGCCAGACACCATAATAAAGGAGCTATAACACCCAAATATTTGATAAAATCAGAACGTCCAGAACTATTGAGAAACACGGATTCAATTGTCGATTTGATTACTAATAACAAATAGAAAAACACGGACAACATGGCCTATAGAACAGCGACAGAGCAAGCCGGGATGCGTGGGGATTGGCTGCGCTCTGGTTTGCGTTTGTGCTGATTCCGCGGGTGTAATTCAAAACATTGCCGGGGGCGCTGCTATGGATACATTAGCAATCTTGATTCCTTGTTTGCTTCCGTTTTGTGCTGGTTTGATTTTCTTTATCTCGGCGCTGATTGATCAGTCCCAGGAACTGGGCGCGTGGGGCGAAAACGCTCTCGGCCGCATGCAGAGCAGGGAGAAAGCCCTGAGGGCCGAGCCTAAGGCGCCGTCTCTGTGGTGGAGCGTGGTTGTGTCGCCGGTTATGTTTCTGCTCACGCTGCCGATTCGCCTGACTGCGGGCATAAAACACACAAAGCTGAGGACGGCAATTGTTCTGGCTTCGTGCCTTTATGTGGTTGAAGGATTGATCCTGTTAACCATCGGCATTGTGTATGTCGTCGTGGTTGTAATTCTGGTTATCCTGGGTTTGATTGCCGCTGTTGTGGTTTTGTTGATTGTGTTCAAAGTAATCAGCATTTTCACAGGTGAGAGTTCAACGGATTCCGGCACTTCTTACGGCGGATCTTCCCGCAATGCTTGGCCCAGCAAGATTAGTTTCAGAACCCCTTTTGGCAATCATCACAGGGGTGTCGTAGAGCCTGGGCCGTCGATTGATACATTAAAAAATTCTGATGATAAAGTCGTGTCCAGAATGAACAGGAATGCGTTTGGCCAGCTTACGACTGTTGAGGACGAATACGGCAATATAATTGGTTCCGCTTCCGAGTCGTCGCTTACCGGCGAAATTCATGTGGAAAACCTGAGCGGCAAAGATATCGGATCCTTGAAAAAGGTGCGTGATGGCGAGATCGAAGTTACGGGAAAGATAGACGAAATTTTTGACACGGGCATGTTTGCAAAACCTTTCGAGCCGGATGAGGAGGAGAAGTGAATGCGCGGGCCTGGCGGAGCATGGGCTTAGCTTATCCGCCGAATGCCTTTTGCCATGAGCAATGGCAAAGCATCGGATAAATATATTGATTGCGAACCTTGTAAAAAAGGAGATGCGCTATGGGAAAAGCTGAAGCAAACAAAGGTGGAAACGGATCCGCGATTTTTAGCAACACAGTTCAATTCCTGGCTTTGATTGTGGCATTGATTACGCTGGCCGCGTCGATTTTTTATCAAACATATGAAAACAAAAACCAGGCAGAAAAAAACCGGGAGTTGCTGCAACGCACCGGAGATATTGCGCGGTACCAGGCGGTGTCCATTGTTGTGCCGTTGTTGCGCGATAGTTTCAACGGAAACATGCAAAGCAAAGCGCTTGCGGATTATTTGATAAACAAGGTTATTCAAAAGGATCAACGAAGCATGATTCTTGAGATTGCCGAGAAAGGGTTTAATCAAATAGTCAATGAAGCAAACGCTGATACGGCGGGAGTGCAGCCGCCGCCTGTGGCGCTTTCGAATTCTTTCGATAGTCTTCTTGATACTTTGTTCAAGGGTGACCCGCTCAGTGATGACGTAATCCTGGAAATTCAGGCTTCGCTGACGCAAACCAGCGGGGCGGAACGTGAGCGCAACTTCACGCGCCTGTTTTCAAGGATAAACAAGAACAAATCGGAAATCCTCGCCAGGTCCTATTCGCTGATGATCCTGTCGCGCCTCGATGCCAAAATTCTCAAAGAACAAAAGGCTATTATCAGCCCGGTGATTTCGGACATTCTCAACTGGGATGAAATGACGTATGCCATTGGGCCGCAAACGCGGGGCTGGATTGCAAAGATAGAGGATAAAATAAACAGTAATTAAGGAGAGCGGAACATACTTTCAGATGCGCGGCATTCCTCATTGTATAAAATCGCAATATGAGCGTTCCGCTCGTCATTCCGGGCCGAGACCCGGAATCCAGGGCGCAGGATGTCAGGGGTGGATTTAGGGGAAGGGCAAGGGCTTTCTCAGGGTGCCACTGGAGTAAATACCGTGCGGCGCCCCTGCCGCACGATTAATGAACATCTGTCTTGCTTCGCGGCATTCCGCGGTTTGCTTGCATATCGGGATTGCACAGAGCGCGGGCGATGTTGCCCGGAAGTTTGTTTCGCGAGGCTCAGCTCGGTGCGTGCGGCTGCAAGCCCACGGTCCCGGCATAAGCCTAAGCACACTGCCCGCGTGCCGGCGGCTATGCCTGAACGCAAACTTCAAAAATAACAGGGATAATCGGCAGATGCGCGCATTCATGGCGCACCACCCCTGCCCTGCAATGCGTATTTTTGCGCGCGCTCAACGGGGCCAGCACAGGCTCTGACTTGAAAAAAATCTTCCAATAAAAGGGTTTTTTACAAACGCACGCCAAAAACATGATGCCAGCCAACCCCGCTCAACTGCGCGACAAGAGCCAACCCCGTGACCCGCTGCCTGCCCTGCTCCCAAAGCATGTTGCCGGCAACGCAACACGCACCCGCCCTGCCCTGCTCAATTCCACCATGCACATTCCGGCGCCGCCCCACCCCGCAGCGCCTCGGCCCGTGCTATAATAACCAATGCAACGGGACCGCTTCTATCCGCGCCGCCCCGCACGCAATTCTGTTGCCGCGCCTGCTCGCGCGGCCCCTCGGAGCCTCAACCATGCACAGCACCCCCGATTCCCTGTTTCTCGTAGATGTCGCGGGCCTCATCTACCGCTTCTTCTATACCCTGCCCCCCATGACCACACAAGCCGGCCAACCCACCAACGCCGCCTTTGGCTTCGCACGCACCCTGCTCTCTCTGAACCGCGAATTCAACCCGCGATACCTGGTCGCGGCCATGGAATCAAAAACACCCACCTTCCGCCACCAAATGTACCAGGAGTACAAAGCTCACCGTGAAAAAATGCCGGATAACCTGCGCTCCCAACTCCCCATCGTCGAAGAAATCATCCTGGCCATGGGACTTAACCCCGCACAAGCCGACGGCTTCGAAGCCGACGACATCATCGGCACCATGGCGCAAACCGCTGAAACACGCGGCATCCAGGCCTACATCATCACCGGCGACAAAGACATGCTTCAACTCGTCACCGACCGCGTGCACGTGCTCATGTGCAAAAAAGGAACCTCCGACCTCGAAGAATACGATCCACAGAAAGTCCGCGACACAATGGGCGTAGACCCCATCCGCATCATCGACCTCAAAGCTCTCGAGGGCGACAAGTCAGATAACATCCCCGGAGTACCAGGAATAGGAAATAAAACCGCTGTAAAGCTACTCTCACAGTTCGAAACTGTAGAAGTTATATATGCAAAACTTGAACAAATTGAAGGTAAGCCGCTTTTAAAGAAACTTTCGGAAAACAAAAATCTCGCAGACCTCAGCAAGCGCCTCGCAACCATTAAAACCGACGTCCCAATCGACCTGAATCTCGAAAATTATGCCTTCGATCCCCAAAAACAACCCTCGCAACTCGCAGACCTGTTTAACCGCTACTCTTTCAAATCACTTATCAATGAACTTAACCTCACAGAGCAACTCGAAGACGTGAACAAAGAAAAAATCGCGGACATGGCTGCCTCTTTCCGCACTGTGATCGACAAAATCGAGCTGTCAGAGTTCTTGAAAACAGTAATAGCCGCAAAACGACTCTGTATTGACCTGGAAACAACCGGACTCGATAATATCCAAGATCAAATTGTAGGTTTCTCTCTGGCCACAAAAATCGGAGATGCAATCTACATTCCAGTCAGACATATTCACGTAAAAAAGTCCGATTATACCGGTGATATTTTCGACCAACCACAGCCGGATCAGCAGGACAGCAACTGTAATGACGATCCGCTGGTCGACCAACAGTTGAACCCCGAAATTGTACTCAGCATGCTTCGCCCGATTCTTGAAGACCCTGCAATCAAAAAGCTTGGACATAACCTGAAATTCGATATCGGCATGCTTATGTCAGCCGGCGTCGAAATGCAAGGCGTGTCCTTTGATTCCATGCTTGCATCTTACCTTCTTGAACCATCAAGCCGTAGACATTCCCTGAAAAATGTCGCATCACAACAATTGTCAATCCCATTTAAGACATATGAAGACATTGTGGGAAAAGGTAAAAAGCAAATCTGCTTTTCCGAAGTTGATATCCCCACTGCAACACAATATGCCTGCTTTGATGTGGACTTGGTTCTACGCCTTGAGGACCAGCTTCGGTCACAGTTGCAGGATAATGACCTAATGTCCGTTTTTGAAACACTCGAAATCCCTCTCATAAACGTTCTGGCAACCATGGAATTTCATGGGGTTGCCGTGGATGAGAACCTTCTCAAAAAATTATCCATTAAAATGGCGGAAAATGAACTCGACTTAATAGCGCAAGTGCGCAATCTGACAGGAAAAGATATCAATCTTAATTCACCAAAGCAGGTTGCTGAGTTGCTATTCGACGATCTGGCGCTCCCCACTGTAAAAAAACGGTCCACAGATGTCAGCGTTCTTGAAGAACTCCAATTCGCCCACGATGTCATTCCAATAATCATGGAATATCGGCAGGTTTCCAAGCTTAGAAGTACTTACGTGGACGTACTCCCGACACTAATTAAGAAAAGCACAAAGCGCATACACACTTCGTTCAATCAACATATCACAGCAACAGGCAGACTGAGCAGCAGCGATCCAAATTTGCAAAATGTTCCCATTCGTACTGAAGCCGGAAGAAATATTCGCAAAGCGTTCATCCCTGGCGGCAAGGGGCGTGTATTAATCGCGGCAGACTACTCCCAGGTTGAAATCAGACTGTTGGCTGATTTCTCTAAAGACCCCACACTCGTTAACGCGTTCACACATGGTGAGGATATTCACGCACGAACCGCTGCTGCAGTTTTCGGCGTGGACATCACCGATGTCACCAAGGATCAAAGAAGATATGCCAAAACCATCAACTTCGGACTTATCTATGGAATGCGCGAATTCAACCTTGCCCGCACACTCGGCATATCACGTCCCGAAGCAGCCACCTTTATTGAAAACTATTTTAACCAATACCCATCGGTTCGTGATTTCATAGACAACACTCTGGAGCAAGCCCGCATTAATGGTTATGTTTCCACCATGTTTGGCCGCAGACGCTATGTGCCTGAAGTAAATTCGCAAAACAAAAACGAACAGCAGGCGGGATTCCGAGCGGCCTTCAATACCATAATCCAAGGCACAGCCGCAGATATCATCAAAATCGCAATGATCAAAATCCATGAAAAAATAAAAAGTGGCGAAATTCCCGCTCAAATGATACTTCAAGTGCATGATGAACTGGTCTTTGAAGTTAATGAACAGGATGCATCGCCTACAGGTGAAAAAATCAAGCAAATAATGGAAAATTGCGTAAAACCCTATCATGAAATGATAGTGCCTCTGGTTGCCGATATTGGTATTGGGCCCAACTGGGTGGAAACAACCCCGCTATAACTCTCTTTGACCCGACACTTCTTTTTATTTACATTCCAGCATAATTGAACCTCAGTGTGATCTTTCATTTTTATTAAGCTCGTCTTGGCTTAATCATGCTTAGATGCTTGTGAATGCAGGGGACAACACGTAACTATATTTAGATATGCTTCATATGGTAATTTTTGCTCAATTTGCAATTTTATGTTGCGGACTTGTTGAAATACGCTTATTTTAAGACTTTGTCCAAAGATTTATCCTTCTATAAAGCCACGAAATCGTAGATGTCCAACTAAATGAAAAAAAATCATGCAAAGTCGAACGCAACCAGTCAAAATACTCTTGGCAGATTAATTGGTCTATGCTTCAATTTAATCACCGTCTAATTCCTGTCATGATTCCCCTCCTAATCCATAATCTGCAGCAAGACATACTCACTCATACCTAATTCATGGAACAATGGCTCTTCAGGACCACAATATGAGCCTTTTGCTTTGTTTGTCGCACCTATTATTTTAATGATTATACATAAATCTCATAAAGCACAATAATTCAACTGATTTCAGCCTGAATACACAATATTCCGGCCGAAAAGGATATAATTGTGAAATTGCAATGTCTTATCTGTAACTATGTATGCATGTGCTACTAGTGGCAACTAAATTAAACTCTGGACAAATCCCAATGGAGTGTTTCGCTCTTTGACATAGTAATAACAACTAAATATGTAATTCTCGATGCAGAATCAACGCATTTGCGATCTCAGTAAAATTACTCCTGCAAATCTGCGCATATTTCTCAATAAACGCAAATGGACAGGTGCATATCAGTATGAAATTCTGAAAATTATTCTAATAATAATATAAGCGCCTATAGGCTTAGAAAAAGTTTCATTAAAAAAATTGGTAATTTTTCTTGTTTTTGTGGAAATAAACACAAAATGATCGTTCCAGCATAGATCGGTAAGGTACAGCCCGGTATTTATGCGGCCAGCCTGTAAGGCAGTATTATTGATGGAATGGATTTTAAGGCACAAATTTTCATATTTGGCACCGCGGCATCATTTGAATCAAAAAAACGGCGTCAGGAGCGAAACTGCGCATCATCATTTTCACCCCCCCTGGCGATTTCTATTCAGATATGCACATGATAGCCTGATTTTTGATCCATTATTTGTCTTATAATTCATCTCAACTATACGTTCATGGCGATATTGATCATTATTATGAACAATTCAATGCTTGTGCTGTGCCAATACTTAATAAAATTGTTTCACGTGAAAACATTTTGAGTCAATTCAAATAAATCCCAAAAACTGCCTTAAAATTTGGCTTTTAACAAATACCTATAAAAGGCCATCCTGATTGCCTGAAATCCCTTTGAGAAATTATCAATAGATACAATTTAAAGCTACAATGCAAAAAATTCGTAAGAGATTATTAATCATGAACGTTCGCAATCATAAAATCTGAGAGATTCACCACATTATCCAAACGCTTTGGCACTCCGGACAGGTTGAGCTTGATATCCTTCCTATCCGGATTTTGATCGTTTGAGCCTCTCCATGAATAGTATGCCGAAAATCTGGAGTTGATTTTTGTATGGTCATCCAAGCTTCCAGAAAACAGTTGATAGTGCAAATGCGGAAACATGGATATGCCGGTATCTCCGCAAAGGCCTACTGGCTGTCCACGATCCACATGGTCTCCCACTGTGACCATAACAGAACCTTTTTGTAGATGGTATAATAGGCTGATCTCACCATTATTATGATCAATATAGACATGATTGCCCACATGAGGCGGATCTGGCAAATATGGTCTGTGATCTTCAAGGTCATCTCTTGTCTGGACAACAGTGCCTGGCGCCGGTGCCAGTACAGGCTGCTCCCAACAATAATAACTTTCATTCAATGCAGTGTCACCTTGGGCTGAATATCCGTTTCGATTAATAATGAAATCCCATGCAAACTCACCTTTTTGCCCTCTTATGTGTGATACAAGGCCCTGGTTCCCCTGCACCACATGCCAGATGCCTTTAACTGGCAGAGTCAATATGGTCTTCTGTCCATATGCCGAGGGATCTTCGGCCACAGGCACGCCCTGCGCGCACACAAGCGGTGCCCGGACAGCAGTCACGATTAATGCCTTTAAATCGTCCATATCAGACCAGTCCACAAAATTGTCCAGTTCCGGTCCCTGACAATTATTTATCCAGGTATCAATGTTGATTATGCCCACATCCTTCTGTTTATCGGTAAATGGTCCATTGTTCAGCATGTCGATCAATTCCAGTCTAAATGTGGCGGAACCTTTGAGCTGTCCAGGCCTAACATTACCCTGATCCGTCGCGATTGCTGCAGTTGACACAATTACCAAAAAACCGAATAGCACAAAACACCTTATTGGTTTAAGCATTATTCAGTATCCTTCCATTAACAATATATCCATATTTTCTATGGATTTATCACGATTTAATCATATGACTTATTATTATTCAAACTACCTTACCAATTATCTATCATTTTATATGTTTTGATGATCACTAATATCTGTTTTCAAATAGTATTAACCATACACAGGACGCCTATTTAAAAAATATGCTTATCATATTGTATCTGCTTTTTGATTGTGAATCAACGCAACTATTCATAAATCTCACTGATGTGCAATGATTTGCTCTTTTATGCCAAAATTTGCGTATTTACTAAAAATTTATCGCATGAGTATTTTCATTTACACTGGCATCTCTTGTCGTTCATGAAATATTCCAATTCATATTTATGTAGTCTGTGTTTCTTCACATAAATGATTG
>Ga0351874_1177_pt1 | contig 13673 bp, 15 predicted proteins | sample BONcelFGM3001C13_FD_206790 | JGI IMG/M metagenome (GOLD analysis project Ga0351874, IMG submission 206790) | Enriched cells from coal bed in the Powder River Basin, Montana, United States - BONCAT cells FGM rep3 HSBNCT.FGM.300.1.C13 ...
GTACGCGTACTCGCGGCTCCTTGTTCTGGATGTCTATTACGACCTTGGCCCCAGGGCAAACCCAAGGCTCCGTGAACTTCTTGCACAGGTCCGAGACGGCACCATCGCAACAGCCATGGTTCGCAGCGAACCCGGCGGCGCCCTTGTCACCCTCGACGACGACCTCATGGGGGTGACTCCACTCCTGATCGAGGGCCTTGTGGGCGGAAGAAGCTACAACATCAGCGTTTACCAGGTCGGTTTCGAGACCGAGAGCTTCGTTCTCACCGCCCAGCCCGGGTTCAGCCACATGCTGGAGTTCTCACTTGAAGCTCCCGCGTCCACAATGATGGCAGCTGTAACCCAAGCCGTCGGCTCTGACGAGAACATCACCTCACCCCTTCTGGCAGAAAACCCCGTGACTAACCCGGTCACGGGCGGGCAGGGAACGGTTTCGACGGTTGGAACCCAACCCGTGGCGTCTTCGGGCGGTTCAGTCACCGCGCCCAGGTCAACCGAAGAACTCATAGCGGCCCTTACCCAGAGCGGCCGCGGAATAGACATGACCACCATCGCGGGTTCCGGCTCCCTTCAAAGCGAAAGCTCCCAGCAGGAGACCGTATACGCCGGCTCATCGGGTTCCTCATCACGTATAGGGCTTGGCGAAAGCGGCCTGCCCGTCCGCGCCGAACAGACGGTGGGCCATGTCATGGTTTTCTCCGATGTCGGACAGCAGGCAGTTGAGTCATCAGCTCAGGGTGGGGGGTACTCGTCACGCTCAGGCGACGAGATCATGGAGGTCCTGGCGGCAAAACAGGATCAGGTCCGCTACATCTTCAACAAGCATCTCCGGACCGATCCTCTGCTGGCGGGTACCGTCGAGGTGGAGATGCTGATACATCCCAGCGGCAGGGTGACCGATGTTGCGATACTGAGATCGACCATGTACAACCAGGCCTTCGAGCTTGAACTCACAAGGGCAATCTCCACCTGGCGCTTCGGCAGCGTTGACGAGAACGAAGGCCCTCTCGCTCTGCAGTTCCCGTTCAACTTTCAATAGCAAGGGTTCGGTTCAGGGTCTCGGTCTTCCGGGGAGGATGTTTGAATGAGTGATGCGGTTCCTGATATTCTTCGCAGGTGCGATGCCCTTCTCGAAGGGCATTTTCGGTATACATCGGGCAGGCACGGCAGGGTCTACTTTGAAAAGATAAGGATAGCGGGGCGCCCGGACCTTGTCATGGAACTTGGCCGGATGACGGCTGATCTCTGGCACGGCGAAAGCTTCGACCTTGTCTGCGCTCCGGCATTCGGAGCGATCGTCTTCGGTTTCGCGGCAGCTCACTGCGCGGGAAAGTCCTTCGCCTTCCTGCAGCGGGGTGCCACCGGCGGGATGACGGTCAGGCCCGGGTTCCAGTCCCTTGTGGAAGGTTCCAGGGTGCTTCTGGTGGAGGATGTGGTGACCACGGGCGGCAGCGTGATGGAATCCATCGAGGCCCTCGAGAATGCCGGAGCCAAAGTCATTGGGGTCTCGCTTCTCGTCGACCGCACTGACGGCGCCTTCAACCCCGGTGTTCCATGCAGGTCGCTCCTTTCGGTCAGCGCGGAGAGCTGGCTTCCCGAAGAGTGCCCTATGTGCGCGGAGGGGATCCCTGTGTCGGTTCCGGGCTCGTCGGGCAGGCAGCAGGGCTCTCCGCGGGGTTCTGATTGAAGAAACGGCTCAACTGAAGGTACAGCTCCGGAGACCCCTCGCGCATCTGAAGGGGTTTTTCGAAAAAGTACTCGACGGCGCACGCGAAAAACTCGGCCGGGTTGGTTCCGGCGTAGTTCCTGAGGAATGACCTTCCCCGGTGCACCCTTTCGAACTCCCTCTGCATGACGGTCACCCATGGCCTGTAGGAACCGAGGTCAAGCTCATCCGGCACGCCGTCGGGCCGTACGCCGTCCAGAACATGGGCGAACTCGTGATAACCAACGTTGAAACCGTCGTTGTCGGCTTCGAAACCCCGAAGAAGATGGGGAAGCGACAGAATGACCCCGCCCTGCGAGTGCATCATGCCCGCCGCCTGCGCATCGGCGGCATTGATCGAGTAGTTTCCGTCAGCGGTGAAAGCCCCGGGGTAAACCAGTATCTCTCCGAAGTCATGGAACTCCCACGCGGGACGGCGGAACACCAGCCTGACAGCAGTGGCCGCCACCAGTACCCCTATGTCGGGTGTGACTGTGACGCCAGCAACTCCGGTTATCCTGTGTTCCCGAAGGAAAACGGCGATCTGGGTTTCGTAGTCGGTTCTATCGGTCTGACCAAGCGCTCCGTAGAAGGAAACCTTCTCCTCCAGAACCTTCCTGAGTTCGGGGTCAAGGCCGCGGACCATTATCTTCCGGCGGACCATGAACTTCCTCAGATAGAGAAGGAACAGGACCGTTCCTGATCCCCAGATCAAGGGCAACAGCCAGAGAACCCTTCCCCGGGCAAGGGGCGGCAGGGAGAGAACAAGGCAGAGCCCCGCTGTGACGAAAGCCCTGCCTTGAATTCTGGAAAGGGGAAAGACCTGCACGGGCTAACCGCTGACGAAGGTCCGTTCCACCATGATGCGTTTGATCTCGGCCTTGAATATCTCGCGGTCGACCAGTTCGCTTGAGAGCTCGCCCTTGGCTTCCTTGAGCTGGCGTCTCTCGAGTTTGAAGGTCCTGAACGCCTTGCGGTACGAGTCACGGGCCGCGTTGAGCTGCTCGGGGGCGGCCTTCTCGTCCTTCGTGAGGTTGTCCAGGGCTTCGCGGGCCTTCTGGAAGGCTTCACGGGCGGCCTCGGCTTCGCGGGTCTCTTCCTGCACCTCGGCCTTGAACTGGGTGATCTCGGTTTCACTGAACTTCATCTCGGACTGTATGCGGACTTCCAGATCGTTCAGTATCGGGGCGATGTACTCCCTGAGGTCGTTGACGTATTCGGCGTAGCGGGCCACCGTTTCGGTAAGCTTCCGGCTCCGGCGGGTGTTCCTGAGGTCGTGAAGCCTTTCCTGCCATAAATGAAGCTTCGTGAGGCTTCGGCTTAGTTCACCCCTCAGGGCGTTCTTTGTGTGTATATCCGTCTTGAGACGGCGCTCCTCGGCGGTGCGGTTGTTCATTCCATCCTCTTTTCGACACTTTTTCACGGTGGTATTCGCAGTAACAGACCGGCGGTTTATGCTAATCCCGCGGCCATCTGTCAAGGCTCCAACCGTTTCTGAAGACCGGGGTAACCCTCGGTGATGCCCTCTTCCGGAGAGAAACCAAGCCTTTCCGCCGCGGTCACGACCTCCTCCGGGCTATCGCCCTCGAGTTCAAGGAACAGACCGAACGACAGGGTGTCAAGGCAGGCTGTGACCCCGCAGGGAAGTCGCCATGTCTTCCTGTGCTTCCGGTACTCCTGAACACGAACGTAGCCAAGGGCTGCGAGCAACGCCTCGGCTTCGGGAAGCCCCGTGCCCAGAACCGTCTCGTGTTCCCTGCGGCCCTTCACCCCGCTGGCGGCGATGCGCTGCTTGACTGTCAGGATGAGGGATGATCCCCATTGCCTGAGCCTCAGCAGAACTCCCCTTTCCCGGAGCGCTCCGTCCGGTGTGTCGAAGAGAAGGTTCCACTCGTCACCCGAATCGAGGAAACTGGCGCCAGCGGTCCCGAAAACCAGCACCAGGTCATCGAAGCCTTCCACGCGAAACTTCAGCTCGTACTCGTCCTTCATCCGGGCCTCCCCTGCTTTGACCTTTCGCCGGCCATCGGGTAGATTTCACCCTGCGCGGAGGACTAGTCTAATCGGTAAGGCAGCGGACTTGAAATCCGCCGGGCTCTGCCCATCGGGGTTCGAGTCCCCGGTCCTCCGCCAGAACAACCATAGAGAATATGCGGGTTCCATGTACCTTGGTGACAGGCAGCTCATCGTAACCGGCGACAGGGTCCTTGTAAGCCCTCCCACTGCGGGGATGCGCACCGATTCGGGGCTTTACCTGCCGGATTCCGCGCAGGACAGTCGCAAGGTTTCGGGAGGCTGGGTCGAGGCCGTCGGTCCGGGTTACCCACTTGCCCCGGGTTCTGACCCCTCCGAGAACGAACCCTGGCGGCCAGTCAAGGCTTCCGAAATGAGGTTCATGCCCCTTCAGGTGGAGAAGGGGGATTTCGTGCTGTACGTGCTGAACTCGGCCTTCGAGATCCATCTGGAAGGCGCGAAGTACTTCGTGGTCCCCAACAACTCCATTCTGGCGATTCTGCGGAACACGCTGGAGATCGAGAACGCGGGAAGCTGAAGCACCGGCCTTTCAGAACAGCATGTTCAGAACGCTCGAGTCGGCGATCCGCCAGTCGCTCTCTTCCCATACCATTCTGAACGAAACCGAGCCCCCGCCCTGAAACTCCAGCACGACAGTGGCGTTGCGCCCCTCGAGCACTGCGTTTTCCAGAACGATCTGACCGGTATCGGGGAATGTCCGCCCCTCGAGAAGTCTGCCCACCAGTGACTCGAGGGGGAGACCGGAGATGTCGGACGGGGAAATCCTGTCGCCGAACCTGGAAAGGGCGGCTTCGAGCATGCCGGGGTTATGCGCTCCCAGGGTCGCGAGCTGTTCGAACACATCCTGAAGCCTCTGGCGCAGGTCGCGGGAGAGAAGCGCCGTAACGGCTTCGCCATCGGCCCTTTCCAGTGCCGTGAGAAAATCGAGGGAGGTGTCGATTGGATCCGCGGAAGCAATCAGGAAGGGAAGAACGAGGATTACGGCAAACAATCTCCAGGACGCCACGATACACCGTTCCTTTCAGGCAATGCTGCAGGATATCCAGGTTCTGCCGCCCCTGTAGACCTCGATGTGGACCGGGCCTTCGGAAACCTTGAACTCATGCTTTCCCGCTCCCAGAAGCGCGGTGTGAACCGGGGGATCCGACCCCGCAAGGATTGTTATCCAGCCCTCTCCGGGAAGTTCCACCAGGAGCACGCCGGACTCGGCGCGGGCACGAAAACCCCGTGCGTCTCCCACCACGGCGTTGCTGACGAAGCAGTTGCGCCCTGCCAGGGCTTCTTTCAGCTGGGACGGGTCGGAGAGGGGACGTTCGAGCAACAGGTGCGTGCGTACCCTGCCGAACAGGAACCCGTAAGGGAACACCTTGCGGAACAGTATCGTGTGGCCGTGGGCGTCCGCCCCACCCACCGCGCACCCGCCAACCCTGAACCAGAATTTCACCGCTTCAGGGTCAGGGTGTTTCACGAAGGCGTCGGGGTCTGCCATGCGTTTCCCCAAGGTCAGGGGGGACACTCCGCCCTTCCAGGCGCTCATCCAGTTCCAGACCTCAACGCCGTCGAGCAGTGGTTCCTCACCGAAGCTCCACGGGTAGCCTTCGAAGAACGGGATCAGGGGGCTTCTCTCCCTGGGGTGGGCCACGACCGCCACGGCGCCCTCTGCCTTCAGGTCTTCAAGCTGGGCAAGGATGTGCCGCCCCGGTTCAAGACTTCGGGCTCCGAACACGAGGAGGTGGCTCTTCCGGTCAGTGTGCTGAAGCTCGGTGCCCACTATCGACAGAACGCGTCCATGCATTTTGCCGTGCCAGCCCTCGTGAGCAAGGGCGAGCGTGTTGTGGTCGTTGAAGCATAGGTAGTCGAGTCCCGCGGCGTCGGCATGGTCAAGCACGGGCCCGGGTTCCATGCAGCCGTCGGAACGGGTCGTGTGAACATGTATGACGCCGACCGCCTCGAAGACCGGAGCGGCCGGCCCGGAAAGGTTCACGGCGTCAGCTCCTGCGCCTTCTGATCTCGCTGATCAGGGCGGGGATGACCTCGAAAAGGTCCCCCACGAACCCATGGGTTGCGAAAGTGAAGATGGGGGCGTCGGGGTCGCGGTTCACGGCGAATATCTCGTCGGACGACTGCATTCCCACGCGGTGTTGTACGGCGCCGCTTATGCCCACGGCAATGTACCTTTTGGGCTGAACTGTCTTGCCGGTCTGGCCGACCTGCCTGGGGTAGGGGATCCAGCCCGAATCGACCGCCGCGCGACTGGCGCCGACGCTTCCGCCCAGAAGCCCGGCCAGCTCGTGAAGCATGTCGTAATTGTCCGGGCCCTTCATGCCCCGGCCTCCCGAAACGATGACCTCGGCTTCGGTGAGGTCAACTTCGCTGCCGCCCGTGGGCACGAACTCCTCCAGCACGGTCCTGCTTGTGGTCATGGAGTCGCTCACGGAAAGGCTCTCGATCGTTCCCCTGCGGGAGGTGTCGGGCTCGAGTTTTTTCATTACACCAGGCCTCACCGTGGACATCTGGGGTCTGGTGCGGTCACATACGATGGTTGCCATGATGTTGCCCCCGAAGGCGGGTCTGGTCTGCATGAGGAGGCCGGTTTCAGGAGAGATCCCGAGCTCGGTGCAGTCAGCCGTGAGGCCGGTGTCGAGCAGTTTTGCGACCCTCGGCATAAGGTCGCGGCCCTGGGTGGTTGCAGCAGCGAGGACTATCTCGGGTCTGTCGGTGCGGACCGCATGCAGAAGGACCGCAGCGTAGGGCTCGGTGAGGTAGTGCTCAAGTTCGGGGTGAACCGCGGAAAGGACCCTGTCGGCTCCGTAGTGGATGAGAGTGTCGGGAACATCCCCGGGGACAGCGCAGATCAGAAGGGCCGTGACCCTTCTGGAACCGTCGGCGAGCCTGCGGGCCTCACCCAGAAGCTCAAGGGTGCTGCGGTCGGGCCGGCCGTCGCGGAGTTCAGCGACCACCATTATCCCCCTGAAGTCTTCGAGGCCCTGTGCGCCGCCGATCACATGATGAAGCACGATCGCGTCCAGCGGACACGAGTTGACGCACATCCCGCACAGACTGCACGCGGGGGACACCACTGCCTTCCCGCCCTCGAGTGAGAGCGCGTCGAGCGGGCAACTTGACAGACAGGCACCGCAGCCAACGCACTTGTCGGAGAGTATCTCGAGTTTTGCGGTCATCGTGTGCCCTCCTTTCCCAGAAGAAGGTCGGCCATTATGGAGGCGAGCTCTTCCGGTGTGCCCCTGTGGATGCTTCCCCCCGTTCTGGCTTCCGGTGTGGCCGTGGTGACCACCTTGGTGGGAGAACCTTCCAATCCGGTTTCGCCACTGGCAAGCCCGAGATCAATGGCGCCCCAGGCCACGGGCTTGAAGGTCCGTGCCCTCATCTTGCCGCGGAGGGAGGGGATCCGGGGTACATTTGCGTCCTTCAGGACGGTGATGACGGCCGGAAGCTCGACCCTGAGAACCTGTACACCGGTCTCCGTGTATCTCTCGCAAACCATGCTTTCGCTTGTCATCTCCCTCACCCTGCCCACGAACGTAACCTGGGGCCAGTCGAGGGAAGCGGCGATGCCTGGGCCCGTCTGGGCCGTATCGCCGTCGATGGCCTGCTTGCCGCAGAAAACTGCGTCAACTCCCGTGATCTTTCTGACGGCTTCGGCGATGGTATGGCTGGTGGCCCATGTGTCGCTTCCCGCGAAAGCCCTGTCGGTAAGAAGAATGCCCTCGTCCGCGCCCATTGAGATGGCTTCGGTGAGAACAGCTTCGGACTGGGGCGGACCCATGGTGACAACGGTGACGGTCCCGCCAAGGGTGTCGCGCCACTTCAGGGCTTCTTCGAGGGCGTATGTGTCGAACGGGTTCAGGATGCTCGGCACGCCGTCCCGGATCAGGGTGCCGCGTTCATGGTCGATCCGAACTTCAGCGGTGTCGGGAACCTGCTTGACCGCAACGACGAACTTCAAGAGCTACCTCATTCCCGCTGCGGTTTCCCGAATGAGGGCGCTTGCTATGACCGTGCGCTGGATCTGGTTGGTGCCCTCGTAGATCTGGGTGATCTTGGCGTCCCGCATCATCTTCTCGACAGGGTACTCCTTCATGTAGCCGTAACCGCCAAGGATCTGGACAGCGTCTGTGGTGACCTTCATGGCCACGTCGCTGGCGAACACCTTTGCCATGGCGGATTCCTTCTCGAACCTTCCCTTGCCGGAGTCTATCATCCGGGCCACGGAGTATGTCAGGGCGCGGGCGGCCTCGATCGATGTCGCCATGTCAGCCAGCATGAACTGGATGCCCTGGAAACTGTCGATGCGCTGGCCGAACTGCCGGCGGCCCGAAGCGTAGACGAGCGCCTCGTCCAGCGCGCCCTGGGCTATCCCGATCGCCTGGGCCGCAACCCCGGGCCTGCTGTTGTCAAGGGTTTTCATGGCAACCATGAAACCCATGCCCTCGCGGGAGATGAGGTTCCGGGCGGGAACGCGGCAGTCCTCAAATACCAGCTCCCTTGTGGAACTGGCACGGATGCCCATCTTGTCTTCCTTTTTGCCGTAGCTGAAGCCGGGTGTGCCCTCTTCGACTATGAACGCGGTGGCGCCACGGGCGCCACGGGTCGGGTCGGTCATGGCAATGACAGTGTAGACCTGGGCTTCGCCGCCATTGGTTATCCACTGTTTGGTGCCGTTGAGGACGTAGTGGTCGCCGTCGAGCACGGCCCTTGTCTTGATGCCGGCCGCGTCGCTTCCCGCTTCGGATTCGGTGAGGGCGAAAGCGCAGAGCTTCTCGCCCGAGGCAAGCGGGGGAAGGAACTTCTGTTTCTGTTCTTCAGTGCCGAACAGAAGAATGGGCATGGCGCCCAGTGCATTGGCGGCGTACGAGACGGCAATGCCGCCGCAGGCCCTGCTGAGCTCTTCGGTCGCCACGCAGAGGGCAAGGCTGCCCATACCCGTGCCACCGTAGGCCTCGGGTATGTAGATTGTGAACAGGTCGCTCTGTGCCAGCACTCCCATGATCTCGCGGGGGAAGCGGTTTTCCTCGTCGAGCTGGGCCCTTACGGGCCGGATGTGCTTGGCGGCGATCTCGGCGCAGATATCCCGAATTGCCATCAGGTCTTCGCTGAGCATGTAGTCCATTCCATATCCTCCGATTTCGGCGTTCGACACCGGCACTGGCCGGCAGGGCCGGACGTGACGGGCCGTCAGCTGCCTGTAAACTTCCGGAAGGCGAGGGTTACGTTGTGCCCGCCGAATCCCAGTGAGTTGCTCAGGGCAACATGAATGCCAGCCTCCCGGGCGGAACCCGGAACGTAATCGAGTACACAGCCTTCCCCCGGATTTTCGTGGTTGATCGTGGGGGGAACCACACCGTGCTTCAGGGCAAGACAGGTCAGGGCGGCCTCCATTGAGCCCGCTGCTCCCAGCATGTGCCCGTGAACCGACTTGGTGGAAGACACCATGATGCGGCGGGCATTCTGCTCACCCAGAGCATTGATGATCGCGGTGGTCTCGTTCACATCGTTGAGCTGCGTTGACGTTCCGTGAGCGTTGATGTAGCCGACTTCGGCGGGATCGATACAGCCATCGCGCATGGCGTTGATCATGGCCCTGCGGCTTCCTTCCCCGCCCTCGGCGGGGGCCGTGATGTGGAATGCGTCGCATGTCATACCGGCGCCCACTATCTCCGCGATGATCTCCGCGCCCCTTGCCTTCGCGTGGGAAAGCTCTTCAAGGATCAGAATCGCACCGCCCTCGGCCATGACGAAGCCGTCCCGGTCGCGGTCGAATGGTCTGCATGCCTGGGTGGGCCTGTCGTTCCAGGAAGTGGAAAGGGCTTTAAGTGCGCAAAAACCGCCCAGCGCCATGAAGGTTATGGGAGCTTCACTTCCGCCCGCCAGGATGACATCGGCCCTCCCGAGACGGATCGAGTCAAGTGCGGTCGCAAGGGCATGGCCACTGCTGGCGCAGGCAGTGACCGTGCAGTAGTTGAGCGCCTTCGCGTTCAGGTCTATGGCGACCTGACCGCATGCCATATTGGAGATCATCATGGGAACGAAGAACGGGCTTATCCTTCTGGGTCCCCTTTCCATGGCGACGCGCATCTGTTCTTCAAATGTGCCGATGCCCCCGACCCCGCTGCCCAGGATAACACCGACCCGTTCGGGGTCGGGAGGGTTGTCGGCGAATCCGGCTGCGTTCCAGGCGTTGAGGGATGCCACCCGGGCGAACTGGGTGAACCTGTCGCTCTTCCTGGCCTCGGCTGCTCCAAAATGAGTCACCGGATCGAAACCCTTGACCTGCCCGGCCACCTGGCTGGTGAAGTCGGCGGGGTCAAGAAGGCTTATCCGGTCAATTCCGCTTCTTCCCTCAAGGGCGTTGTTCCAGGCTTCCGACGGAGTCAATCCGATCGGGCTCAGGACGCCAAGACCCGTTACAACAACTCGTCTGTGGGACAAGATTGGTCTCCTCCGCTGTATTCAGCCCGGCGCCGCACACTTGCGCGGCGCCGGGACTGTCTGCCGGCAAAGGCTCCGATCTTAAACGGAAATGCCCTTGACCTTAAGGAAATCGATTACGGCCCCCACGGTCTGAAGCTTTCCTGCTTCCTCATCAGAGATCTTGAGGTCGAAGGCATCCTCGAAGTCCATCATCAGTTCAACCTGATCCAGGGAATCTGCGCCGAGGTCCGTCACGAAATGGGCTTCGGGTGTAACCTCTTCGGCCTTTACACCAAGCTTGTTCACGATTATCTCGGTAACACGGTTTTCAAGTGACATTTTATGTCCTTTCTATGTTGTAAGGCCGCCATCAACGGGAAGTACCACTCCTGTAATATACTTGGAAGCAGGCCCTGCGAGAAAGGCGACAGCATCCGCCACATCTTCGGGCAGGCCAAGGCTTCCCATGGGAATCCTGCGAAGGTAATCGTTGCGGACCTCCTGCGGGAGGACCGCCGTCATTTCGGTTTCGATGAACCCGGGCGCTATGGCGTTGACCCTCACTCCCTTGCCCGAGATCTCCCTGCTCAGCGCCTTTGTGAACCCGATCAGCCCCGCCTTGCTTGCGGCGTAGTTGGTTTGACCGGGGGCGCCCATTATGCCCACAACCGATGTAATGTTGATGATGGTGGGCTGGCTGGCCCTGAGCAGGGTTCGCAGCAGGGCCCTGGTAACATTCATGGCGCCGGTGAGGTTCACGGCAAGAACCGCGTCCCACGCCGCCTGATCCATTCGAAGCAGAAGATTGTCACGGGTTATTCCGGCGTTGTTCACCAGACAGCGAATGCCCTGGAGGCCGGCGATCATCTCAGCAACAGACGCGCTTACGCTCTCCGGGTCAGCCACGTTCATGACAAAGGGATGGAAGGCCTTCCCGAGGTCGGCGGCAGCGGTTGCAAGAGCTTCTTCGGATACGTCGCACCCGGCGACCTGCCAGCCCTCCGCGATGAGCTTTCTGGCAATGCACAGGCCTATGCCCCGGGCTGCGCCTGTGACAACCGCGGTACGGTTTTCAGCCGTTACTTCCACCGCAGCACCATCCCTCCCCAGGTAAGCCCCGCGCCGAAGGCGGCCAGGACAAGGTTCATCCCCGGTTTCACCACCCCGTTCCGGACCACCTCGTCGAGGGCGATGGGGATCGATGCGCTGGAGGTGTTGCCGAACTTGTGGATGTTCACGAACACCTTCTCGGGGGGAAGGCCCAGTGCCCTGGCAGTGGCATCGATTATCCTCACATTCGCCTGGTGCGAGATAAGAAGGTCAACGTCGGCACGGGTTATTCCTTCCTTCTCCAGGGCCAGCAGAGCGGAATCACGCATGGCTCGCACGGCGTTCTTGAATATCTCGCCGCCCTCCATGTAGATTGTGTTTCTGCCCTCGTCAAGCCCCTCGTGGGTCAGGGGCTCTCTGGTGCCGCCCGCCTTCTGGCAAAGCAGTGAGCCAAATGAGCCATCGGCGCCCCAGTGCCATCCGCCCAGCATGCCGCCGGGGCCCTGGCTGCTCACGGCCACCGCACCCGCTCCGTCGCCGAAAAGAACACAGCTTGACCGGTCCTTCCAGTTCGTGATGCGAGTGAGCGTTTCGCCGCCGATCACTATGATCCTGTCCAGGGTTTCCGAAAGGATAAGAGCCCTGGCCTGAATAAGCCCGTATACAAAGCCTGTACAGCCCGCCTCAAAATCGTAACACGGGATGTTGGAAAGGCCGAGCCTGTCCGCAACTATGGCAGCGGTGCACGGGAAGGCGAAATCGGGCGTCACGGTTCCAACTATCACGGCCTGAACGTCACCCGGTTTCCATCCCGCTGCTTCCATCGCAAGGCGCGCTGCCTCGACGGACAGGTCGGATGTGGCCTGGGAGGGTTCGGAGATATGCCTCTCCTTTATGCCGGAGCGAGTGGTGATCCATTCGTCGCTGGTGTCCACCATACGCTCAAGGTCGGCATTCGTGAGTATTCGGGATGGAACGAAGTGCCCCGTCCCAACGATGTAAGCCTGCCTATTGTTCACTTGCCTTTTCCTTTGCGATGAGTTCAGCCATGCTGCTTCTGATCTTCTCCACTGCGCCTGTCCTTCGAAAATCAACCCCCACTTTCAGCGCGTTCCTTATCGCGTGTGAGCTTGAACTGCCGTGGGCGACTATGGAGACCCCGTTGAGCCCCAGAAGGGGAGCACCGCCGTACTCGGCGGTGTCGAGCTTGGTCCAGAGATGGTTGAAAGAGGGCTTCATGAAGAGGTACCCGAACCTGGACGCCCAGTGGCGTTTCATCTCAAGGTACAGGGCGCCCCCCACAAGCGAGGTCACCGATTCGGTGAACTTCAGAAGGACATTCCCCACGAAGCCGTCGCAGACCACGACGTCAGCCTCGCCCTTCAGTATGCCGTCGCCCTCGAGGTTGCCCACGAAGTTCAGCGGAGACTCAGCGAGCTTCCGGTAGACCTCCTGGACCGTGGGAGTACCCTTCGTTGACTCCATTCCAACGTTCAACAGGGCTACCCTGGGGTTCGCGACGCCAAAAACGTCCCTGCTGTACACGCTTCCCATGAAGGCAAACCTGAAGAGCTGCTCGGGCTTGCAGTCAACATTGGCGCCGAGGTCGAGAAGGATCGACGGGTTGTTCACGGTTGGCAGCGAGCCCGCTATGGCGGGACGCTGGATCCCCGGAATGGTTCCCAGAGCAAAGACGCTGGCGGCCATCATGGCTCCCGTATTGCCGGGGCTGACCATGCTTTGGGCGACTCCGTCCTTCTGAAGCGCCGCCATTACGGAAAGACTGCTGTCCGGCTTGTTGCGCAACGCCTGCGATGGGTGTTCATCCATTCCCACGACCTGGGAGGCGTGCTGAATGGAGATGGGGAGCTTCTGGCCGCCGGCCCTGCTTAGAAGCCTGGCAAGGGTATCCCGTTCACCGGTGAGGATAACGGACACACCCTTCTTGACAGCCCCCGGCATCTCATCAAAAAAACGAACCGCTCCTTCGACCACCACCCCGGGGCCGTTGTCGCCGCCCATGGCATCGAGGGCGATAACCACGCTTTCAGTCAGGGGAGCCTCCGGCAACTGATGAACCCGCTACTCTTCCGCGGGTCTGGTCACCATGCGACCATCGTAGAATCCGCAATGCCTGCAGACACGATGGGGGATCCGGGGTTCGCCGCACTGTGGGCAGTTGCTGACGGAACCGGCAACCAGCTTCCAGTTGGCCCTGCGTTTATCCCTCCGGGTTGAGGAGGTTCTTCTCTTTGGTACGGGCATCATCCACTCCTTGTTTGCATGACCGGGGCACTCACGCCCCGCCGGGGTGACCGCAGTGCACCCCCTCCTTGTTCAAATTTGCTCCGCACACGCTGCACAAACCCATGCACCCCTTGTCACAAAGGGGCACCATGGGTATCGACAGGATGACGGACTCGCGTACGGCATCGAATATACTAATCCAACC
>Ga0351874_1189_pt1 | contig 11810 bp, 10 predicted proteins | sample BONcelFGM3001C13_FD_206790 | JGI IMG/M metagenome (GOLD analysis project Ga0351874, IMG submission 206790) | Enriched cells from coal bed in the Powder River Basin, Montana, United States - BONCAT cells FGM rep3 HSBNCT.FGM.300.1.C13 ...
CGGACAGGGCGCAAAAGCTGGTCAAAAGCGGCGACCGGCGCGGCGCGGCCGAGGGCGAGCTGGGCGCAAAGCTCAAGGAGCACCTGGAGGCAGGCAAACCTGCCCGCACCTTCCCCCTGACCCCTGAGGAGAAGGAGATCATCGACAGCTGGTTTTTACTGACCGACAAGCCAATCATCTATGCCGCCAACATCGCCGAGGACGACGTGGCTACCCCCGCCGCCGAGCTGCCCCTTGTGCAACAGGTGCTGGCCATCGCCAAGGCTGAGGGCGCGGAGGTGTTCACCATCAGCGCGCGCATCGAGGAGGAAATCGGCGCGATGGAGCCCGCCGAGAAGCAGTCGTTTTTAACCGAGATGGGTATCGGCCAGAGCGGGCTTGACAGGCTCATACGGGCCAGCTACAGGCTGCTGGGCCTCATCTCGTTCCTTACCGCGGGTGCGGACGAGTGCCGTGCGTGGACCATCACCGAGGGCACGCGCGCCCCGCAGGCCGCCGGCAAAATCCACACCGATTTTGAACGCGGCTTTATCCGTGCCGAGATCGTGGCCTACGACGACCTGATCGCGCAGGGCGGCATGAACGCCTGCAAGGAAAAAGGCCTCGTGCGCAGCGAGGGCAAGGAATACGTGATGCGCGACGGCGATGTGACGCTGTTCCGCTTCAACGTGTGAGGTGGCGGCCATGGGCAAGCTGAGCTTCTTTTTCAAGCGGCTGATACGCATGGATTTTCACAAAATGTGGCAGACGACGGCTTTCCTCAAAGCACGCAGCGGCAAAAGCCGCCTGTGGCTGCTTTACGACATGCTGCGCTGCGCTATCACGTTCAACGCGGGCTACATGGACTACAAGATCGCGGAGATGTATCGCCTTTCCGACGCGCAGAAGAGAACGGTCATCACCCGGGGGCTTAGCAACACCATTGTGCGCCGCATGAACGACAAGGCCTACTGGCACCTGTTTGACGACAAGGCCACCTTTAACGCGCTGTTCAAGGAACAGGTGCGGCGTAACTGGCTGCAGATCGGCCCCGATACCGACCCCGCCGCCTTTGCCGCGTTTCTGGCGGCAAACGGCGACCTGATCGCCAAGCCGCTGGAAGGCAGCAGCGGCGTGGGCATTGAGCGCTTCACGCGCGAGCACTGGGCGGGCCGCGAGGCGGATTTCCTGCGCGAACTGAACGAAAAGGGCATCGGCATCATCGAGGAGCGCGTGATCCAGCATCCGGAGATGATGCGCATGTGCCCCACGTCGGTCAACACCATCCGCATCGCAACGCTGCTGGGCGATAAAAAGCAGGGCGTGGTCTACGCCTTTTTGCGCATCGGCAACGGCAAGGTGATGGACAATGTCGATTGCGGCGGCATGGCCGCGCGGGTCGATCTGCAAAGCGGCAAACTTTTGACCGTCGGCGCGGACAAGGCGGGCAACACCTACACGCACCACCCCATCACGAGCACGCCCATCGTGGGCTTTGCGGTGCCTTTCTTCCGCGAGGCGATGGACATGTGCAACCTGGCGGCCACCAAGGTGCCTCAGATGCGCTTCATCGCATGGGATGTGGCCATCACGGAAGGCGGCCCGGTATTCATCGAGGGCAACAGCTTCCCAAGCCACGCGGTGCCACAGTTTGCCGCCCACTACCCGGACGGGGTGGGCATCATGCGCGAGTTCCGCGCGTTTATCGACATCTGACCACGTAGTCTGCGCCCTTGACCCCCCTACGCCCGCAAAGGAGCAAGAACATGAAAAGAGCGTTATCCCTGCTGCTGGCAACGGTGCTGCTTGTGGCGTTGTTGCCCGCCGCCTCGCTTGCGGCCAGCCCCACCTTCACGCTGATGGTTTATCTATGCGGCACCGATCTGGAAAGCGAGGGCGGCCTCGCCGCCGAGGACCTGCGCGAGATGATCGCCAGCGACGTGGCCCCGGGCGGCAAACTGACCGTGTATGTGCAGACCGGCGGCACGAAAAGCTGGTCGGTCAGCGGCCTGAAAGACGGTGCGGCCCAGCGCTGGATGCTGGACAGCGAAGGGTTGACCAACCTGGAAGACCTGGGACGCGCGGACATGGGCAGCGGGGATACCTTTGCCGCATTTCTGCGCTACGGCCTTGCCACCTTCCCCGCCGAGCGCTACGGCCTGATCTTCTGGAATCATGGCGCGGGCGCGAGCGACGGCGTGTGTTATGACGAGCTCACCGGCAACAGCCTGAACATGCAGGAGATCCGCGAGGCGTTCACCGCCGCCGCCGCCTTGCCCAACTACCGCACGTTCGCGCTGGTGGGTTTTGACGCGTGCCTGATGGCGGATTACGAGATGGCCGTGCACATCGCCCCCTTTGCCCAAACCATGGTCGCCAGCGAGGAAACCGAGCCCGGCGAAGGCTGGAGCTATCAAAGCTGGCTGCCCACGCTGGCTAGGAATACGGGCATCGACATGCACACACTGGGCAAGCAGATTGTGGATAGCTTTATCCAAAGCGTGGAGCGCGGCAGCTATGGCGAGTTCGGCACGCTGTCGGTCATCGACCTGACGCGCATCGACGCGCTGCACGCCGCGATGGAACGCATGGCAGGCTCCCTGAGCAGCGAGATCGAGGGCGGTAATTTCAACGCCCTGTCACGCATCCGGCAAAAAACCCCGTCGTTTGGCCAGACCAGCGACGACGCCAGCGACATGATCGACCTGGGCGTGTTCGCCAGCATGTTCAAGCACTTCGACGCGGAAGGCGCAGCCCAGCTGGCCGACGCCCTTGCGGACGCCGTGGTCTACAGCCGCCACACCAGCAACCTGAACAACATCAGCGGCCTTGCGGTGCTGGTGCCATACAGCACGCGCGAAAGCGCCGCCGCGTACCTGCCCGCCTACGACGCGCAAAACCTGATGCCTGCCTACGCGGGTTTCGTGCGCAGCTTCGTGGGCCAGATGAGCGGCGGCAGTCACAGCTTCGCTACGGCCACCGTCGCCCAGCAGAGCGTGCAGGACGCGACCGTAGACTGGTTTGCGCAGTTCGCCACCGATACGGACAGCTACTACAGCGCCTACAGCGACCTGTGGGGCGGCCAGACCGCAGGCACGCAAACGCAGGGCGGCGCGGCCACAGCTGCGCCCATCGCCCCCGCCGCTGATGATTTTTCGCTGGACAGCTTCCTCAACAGCCTGTTCGGCAGCGAGGGCGAAACCTTTAACGCCGACGCATACGCAAGCGAAACCGCCGGAAGCGCGCTGGGCGAAACCACAGCGGCGGTTTCCAGCGCCAGCTTTGCGGCCCTGTGGGGCGGGCAAAGCAATCCGGAGGCCGCAACGGTCGAGGTTACCGCGGGCGGTGAAACCTACGCAGTGGACAACCCCTTTGCGGGCGCGTCCGGCGACTATGCCTACACCGTGACGCTAAGCGCGGAGGACATGCAATACCTCGCCACCGCCGAAGCCAGCCTGATGATGGACGTAAGCGACCCGGACTTTGAGTGCTATGTGGACCTGGGCTATACGCAGGACACCATCATCGACTGGAACCAGAACAAGATCTATGGCCTGTTTGACGGCACATGGCCCACGTTGGACGGGCAGATGGTGTGCATCTATGACCAGATCGCCAACGAGACCTATGTGCGCTCGCTGATCCCCGTGAAGCTCAACGGCGAGGAAACCTACCTGCTGGTAGTGTTTGACGACGAGCACCCTGGCGGCGTGGTGGTGGGCGCAAGCGAGGGCTACAATGACGCGGGTCAGCCCGTGCGCGGCTACGACAAAATCAGCGAGGGCGATGTCGTGATTCCCCAGTACGACCTGATCTACTGGGACGAAAACGACGAGCAGCAGACCATGCCCTTTGACAGCGAAACCGCCATCACCGTGGGCATGGGCGGTTACATCCCCTTCGGGTATGAGGCGGTCGAGGGCGAGGCGGACTATCAGTACGGCTTCTGCCTAAACGACGTGTACGGCGGATATGAGTTCACGGATTTTATCACGCTAAGCTTCTGACCGCGCTGCGCGGGACAAGCGCGGGCTGACCCCGCCGCGCAAACGGCTGGCCGAAAGGCAACCCATACGGGCGTAGCCGCAGGGTGCTTCGCGCGGCGCATACGGCAGCGCGAAGGCGAGCGGTATCGAGCTTCAAAATCAAGGCCATAGCTAAACCCCCGCGGCCAGCGTGGCCGCGGGGGTTTTGTGCTGGGCAGCGGCGCTTACGCCGCGTCGGAAGCGTTTTCAGGCGCGGCGGTTTCCGCCGCGTCCGGCGCGGAAAGCCTGTCGTCGCGCATCACCTGAATCTCGCAGGTCGCGCCTTGCTCGCTGCGCTCGGCGATACGCTTGAACAGTGTCTCCATGTTCTTTACCGCGCTGCTCCACGCCGCGTCCAGATATTCCTGCTTGCTTTCGCACTCCGCAATCAGCTTGTTTTCAATTTCGGTCTTGATCTCGGCATAGCGCTCGGGCGTCAGCGGGTAGAGGAGATCGTACTTCTTCATGTTGTCCTCATCCACCGTCAGCTTGGGATATTTGGCAACGGGCGAGGGCAGCCGCACGGTTATCAAGTCTCCCGCGTCGCTCACCGAAACGCCTGCGCGGCTCAAATCCACCGTGAAGCTGATGCTGAACGTGTAGGGCACCAGCACCTCCTGCACCTTGCCGATCAGCCACGCGTCCTTCTGGGCGGTGTCCTGCCCGGTCAGCCTGGCTTCAAACACCACCAGCTCGTTCAGGTTCTTCAGCTCTTCGCCGAAGCGCTCGCTGATCCATGTGGTGTTGCCGTTGCCAAAAAACTTGCGGTAGATGTTGGGGCCAAAGCGCACCGCTACAAACGCGATGGCCAGGCACACGACAATCAGCGTCAGCAGGCGGAAAAAGCGCCTGAGGCCGTGCCTTCTTTTACGCGGGGGCTCTATATCTTGCGGCGTGCCCTGCGGATAACTGTTCATAACGGCGTGCCCTCCTTACCCAAGGCGGTCATAAAAACTCCTGTATCTCCACAAACAGGCTGACGATCAGCAGCGTGAGGCCCGCCAGTGTGGCCAGCGCGCCCGCGACCATCAGGTAGCCGCGCAGGAAGCGCGCGGCCCGGCCCTGCCGCTTCTTGCGCGGGGGCGGCGTCATCTGCCCGTCCTGCGGGGGTACGGCGGGCTGGCTGGGTTGTTGCATCCGTATGTTCCTCCTCGGTATACATTCCCAAAAACAGTATACTTCATCCGCTTTGCCATCGTCAATGCCTTTTCCTAACCCCGCCTGTCCCGTGCGTGTACCTCTGGCAGAAATTGTTGTGGCTTCCATGTTTGACCCTTGAACTTTCGAAAAAGAATTGTTATACTGTTGCTGCATGTAACCAATGCCGCCGCGCGCGGCGTAAGACAAGGAGTATATATGTCCGATCAGATACGCATCCGCATGTTTGGCGGCTTCAGCCTGTTTGTCAACAACGAGTGCTTCGATCAGGTGATTGCCAAATCCAAGAAGGGCATGTCGCTGTTGCAGTACCTCATCCTCAAGGAGGATGCGGTCATTTTGAATTACAAGCTTATCGAGGTGCTCTGGCCCAACGAGGAGAGCACCAACCCCGAAAACGCCTTGAAAACGCTCATCAGCCGTTTCCGCGCCATTTTAAACAGCTGCAGCGAGGGCTTGGGCAACTGCATCGCGGCCAGCCGCGGCGGTTACCGCTTCCAGCTGCTGCCCAACATGACCGTGGACATGTTCGAGTTTGAGTCCCTGGCGGACAAACTGGAGGGCCGCACAGAACTGACAGACGATACCAACGAGCTCTATCAGAAGGTGCTCACCCTCTACACCGGCGACCTGCTGGCCGGCAACGATCAGGACGACTGGGCCATCAGCCGCAGCGTGAACCTGCACAGCCAGTACATCAAAATCGTCTACGCCTACCTGTCGCTGCTTAAAAAGGCGGAGCGCTACGAGGAGATCATCCAGAACTGCCGTTTCGCGCTGGAAACCGACCCCTTTGACGAGCGGCTGCACCTAGAGCTGATGCAGGCGCTGGTCAAGACCAGCCGCAACAACGAAGCGTTGATGCAGTACAAGCACGTGACCAACATGCACTTCCGCTACCTGGGCGTAAAGCCGCCGGAGGGCATACAGGAGTTTTACAAGCAGATCATCCAGGCGGGCGACACGCTGGACATGAACATCGACACCATCCGCGACGAGCTGGCGGAATTTGGCGACGTACACGGCGCTTTTGAGTGCGAGTACGCGGTGTTCCGCGAAATCTACAACATGCAGATGCGAAACCTGGAGCGCCTTGGCTCCAGCATGTACATCGCGATGATCATGATCACCAGCATGGACGGCGAACCGCTGGCCCCCCTCAAGCTGGACGACATCATGAAGGGTTTAAGCGAAGTGCTCAAGGCCCACCTGCGCAAGGGCGACACCATCACGCACTTCAGCCCGTCGCAGTACGCGCTGCTGCTGCCCACCGTGAACATGGACAGCGGCCGCATGGTGATGGAACGCATCAAGCGCTTCTTCTACCAGAAGTTCCCCAACTCCAACGTCATGTTCAGCTACCGCATCGGGCCGCTGAGCAGCAACATGAACACCATGAAGCGCCAGATGGAGAACGACCGCCAGAAGAGCGCAGCGCGCCTTTCCGCCATGGAACGCGTTGTGGCGGCGGGCTCCGCGGACGAGGCCGATCAGTAAGCGCCATGTGTTTCAGCCGTCCCGGGACGGGGTATAGTTCATCCGTTCCCAAATTGGAAGGAGGCAATAAAACATGGCTGTAATCAAACTGACCAACCAGAACTTTGAAGCCGAGGCGATTCGCAGCACAAAGCCCGTGCTGATCGATTTTTATGCGGACTGGTGCGGCCCGTGCAAGATGGTAAGCCCCTTGGTGGATGAGCTGGCCGAAGAGAGCGACGCCTACAAGGTGGGCAAGGTCGACGTGGACGAAAGCCCCGAACTGGCCGCCCGCTACGGCGTGATGAGCATCCCCACGCTGATTGTGCTCAAGGACGGCAAGATCGCCCAGCAGGCCATCGGCGCGCGCGGCAAGGACGCCATCCGCAGGATGATCGGCTGATGCCGATTACCTGCGCGCCGCGGGGCAGCAGATACCCCGCCGCACTCCGATAAGCACATACGGAACCCGGCCGCGCACAAGCGGCCGGGTTCGTTTACGGTGGCGGCAATCCGCAGTTGGCGGATGCGCGTCAGTTTGCTATAATGCTTTCAGCGACACTACTGGATCGGAGGCGGTACGGTTGGAATCGATCATCCGCGACGCGGCGCTTGCGCCGCAGGGCAGATAGAAAATCGAATGGGTGCGCCGGCACATGCCGGTGCTGCAAAGCATTGAGGCGGAGTTCACGCGCGACCAGCCCTTTGCGGGGCTGCGCGTGGTCACATGCATCCATCTGGAGGCGAAAACGGCTTATCTGGCGCAGGTGCTGCACATGGGCGGTGCCGAGGTATACGCGACCGGCAGCAACCCCCTGAGTACGCAGGACGACGTATGTGCAGCGCTGGCGGAAAGCGGCGTGACCGTGCTGGCCACGCACGGCTGCACGCCGGAGGAGTTCCACCGCTACGAGTGCCTCGCGCTTTCCGTGCTGCCAGACGTCATGGTGGACGACGGCGGCGATCTTGCGCACATTTTGCATGAAGAGCACCCCGAGTGGGCCGTGAACCTGCGCGGCGGCAACGAGGAAACCACCACCGGCATCCTGCGCCTCCAGTCGCGCGCGCGGGCGGGGCAGCTGCACTTCCCCATGTTCAACATCAACGACGCGGACTGCAAGCACCTGTTTGACAACCGCTACGGCACCGGCCAGAGCGTGTGGGACGGCATCATGCGCACCACCAATTTGGTGGTGGCGGGCAAAACGGCGGTGGTGGCGGGCTACGGCTGGTGCGGCAAGGGCGTTGCCATGCGCGCCAAGGGGTTAGGCGCTAAGGTAGTCGTAACCGAGGTGGACCCCGTGAAGGCCATCGAAGCCGTGATGGACGGCTTTGACGTCATGCCCATGGGCGACGCGGCCCAACTGGGCGATTTCTTTGTGACCGTGACGGGCTGCCATCACGTGGTGACTGTGCAGCACATGATGGCCATGAAAGACGGAGCCATTTTAACCAACGCGGGGCATTTCGACGTGGAGGTGGACGCGCAGGGCCTGCGCGAACTGGCCGTATCCCACTTCACGGCGCGCCATAACATCGAGGGTTACGTGTTGCCAAACGGCAAAACGATATATCTGATCGCAGAAGGGCGGCTGGTGAACCTGGCCGCGGGCGACGGGCACCCGGCCGAGATCATGGACATGAGCTTTGCCTTGCAGGCGCTGTGCGCGCGCCGCGTTGCCGAGCGGGGCATCGACCTGTCCCACGACGTGCTGGCCGTGCCGCGCGACATCGACCAGCGTGTGGCGCAGTTGAAGCTGGCCGCGCTGGGCGTGGCGCTGGACACGCTCACGCCCGCGCAGGAGAATTACCTGCACGGCTGACGCGGCCAGCGCCCCCATACGCACAGGTACGGGGCGGCCAGCATTGTATCCAGAAAAAAGTGACCGCCCCTGTGTTGACAAGCCCGCCGCCCTGTGCTATCTTTATACCCATCATCAAGGCCGCAGCGCCAGGAAGGGAGGAGTCCACGTGACGAACTTATGTGCCATGTCGATGTGCATGATGCGTGCGTGCGATTTCAGCCCGCGCTGTTTGTGTTGCGTCGCTTGATGGCATAACCCGTGCGCCAAGCCCGCCTCGCATTGCGCGAGGCGGGCTTTTCTGTTTGTAAAAAGGAGTGTTGCCCATGACCCAGACCCCCTGTACCGCCGCCCGCTCGCCCCAAATCGAGCTGCGCGGGTTGACCAAAACCTACCCCACCGCCGAGGGCGAACTGCGCGCGCTGGACGGTATCAGCCTGACGATTGAAAAGGGTGATATCTATGGCATCATCGGCATGAGCGGCGCGGGTAAGAGCACGCTGATCCGCTGCCTGAACCGCTTGGACGCTCCCAGCGGCGGCCAGGTGCTGGTAGACGGGCAAAGCGTGCTCACCATGCCGCCGCAAGCGCTGCGCCGCTTGCGCAGGCGCATGGCGATGATCTTCCAGCAGTTCAACCTGCTTATGCAGCGCACGGTGGCGCGCAATGTGCGCTACCCGCTGGAAATCGCGGGCACGCCGAAAAAGCAGGCCGACGCGCGCGTGCGCGAGTTGCTTCATGTCGTGGGGCTGAGTGACAAGGCTGCGGCCTACCCCAGCCAGTTAAGCGGCGGGCAGAAGCAGCGCGTGGCCATCGCGCGCGCGCTGGCGGGCAACCCGGATATGCTGCTGTGCGACGAGGCCACAAGCGCGCTGGATCCCATGACCACGCAGAGCATCCTGGAACTGCTACAGCACATCAACCGTGCGTTTGGCATCACCGTGGTGCTGATTACCCACGAAATGGCGGTGATCCGGCAGGTGTGCAACAAGGTGGCCATTCTGAACGGCGGCGCGCTGGCCGAGCAGGGCACCGTGGACGAGGTGTTCCTGCACACCAAATCCGCCGCGGGCAAGCGCCTGTTTGGCATTCTGCCCGCCCAGGACGAACCCCAGCCGCAGGAGTCGGCGCTGCGCATCGTGTTTGACGGCGCGGCCGCCGAGCAGCCCATCATCAGCCGGCTGGCACAGGAGAGCGGCGTGCTTGTGAACATTCTGGCCGCGGATATCCGCAGGTTGAACGGCAAGACCTACGGGCAGATGCTCATCTCGCTGCCCGCCGACCAAACCCAGCGCGCGCGGCTGCGCGACGCGCTGGCCGCCTGCGGGCTGACCACGGAGGAGGTGCATCCCGCATGAGTTGGGACAAACTGGGCCCCATGCTGTTTACCGCCACGCTGGAAACCGTGTACATGACCTGCTGGGCCAGCCTCGCGGCGTACCTGATCGGCCTGCCGCTGGGCATTTTGCTCACGGTCACGCGGCGCGGGCACATCCGGCCGCACCCCGCCTTTCACGCGGCGCTGGGCACGGTAGTCAACTTCCTGCGCTCCATCCCGTTCATCATCATGCTTGCGATGCTGTTTCCCGTAACGCGCGCGGTCATGGGCTCGGCAATCGGCACCACGGCGGTCATCTTTCCGCTGGTCGTCAGTGCGTTTCCCTACATCGCCCGCATGGTTGAAGGGTCGCTAAACGAGGTGGACGCGGGCGTGATTGAGGCCGCGCAGTCGATGGGCTCCACCGGCGCGCAGCTCATTTTCAAGGTGCTGCTCCCCGAGGCTTTGCCCTCGCTGGTCAGCGGCGTGGCCATCAGCGTGACCACCATCCTTGCCTACACGGCGCTGGCCAGCGCCGCGGGCGGCGGCGGGCTGGGCGCGCTGGCCATCGTCAAGGGCTTAAACATCCGCAAGTTTGACGTCATGTACGCCGCCAGCCTGATACTGGTCGCGCTGGTGCAACTCATCACCGTCTTGGGCACCCGCCTCAAGCGGAGCCTGGATCATAAAAACCGCTGAATCTGGAAAGGAGCAAACCCCATGAAGAAACTGGCAGCCATCATCCTGACCCTTACCATTGCCCTGAGCCTTACCGCCGCATTGGCGGGCGAACCCCTCTCCATCATCGCCACGGAAAACCCCCACGCGCAGATACTGGAACTGGTACGCAACGACCTGGCCGCGCTGGGCTTCGACCTTGCGCTTACCGTGGTCTCCGACTATGTGGTGGAAAACCCCGCCACGTCCGATGGCTCGGTGCAGGCGAACTTCTTCCAGCACATCCCCTACCTCGCCAGCTATAACGAAACGGTGGACGAGGCGAACAAGCTGGTGGGCGTGGTGTTCACCCACTTTGAGCCGCTGGCGCTCTATGCGGGCACCAAGGTGAGCCTTGCAGACGTCGCCGCAGGCGATAAGATCGCCATCCCCAACGACCCCACCAACCTCAACCGCGCACTGCTGCTGCTGCAAGACGCGGGGCTCATCACCCTGCCGGAGGGCACCACGCTGGAAAGCACCGCCACCAAGGAGGACATCGTGTCCAACCCGCACGGTCTGGAGATCATCGAAGCCAACGCCGAACTGATCCCCGGTCTGCGCAGCGACGTGGCCTATGCGGTCATCAACGGCAACAACGCGGTGCTGGCAGAGCTGATCCCCTACAGCGACGGCCTCTACGCCGAAGGGCCGGAAAGCCTTGCCGCCAAGGGCTATGTGAACCTGATCGCCGTGCGCGCGGACAACGCGGAGGCCCCGTGGGTCAAGGCGCTGCAAACGGCTCTCTACACCCAGAAGGTGTATGACCTGATCGTCACCAGCGGCTTTGCGCCCACATTCACGCCCGCAGCGCAGTAATACAGGCTGCGCAACCCAGCGCGGTGCGCCAATCGGACGGCGTTTTTCGCCGTTCGATTTTGGCGTTGTTTCGCAGGCTCCTTCCCCCGCTTCTTTCCAGGCTGGCATACGGGAAACGGCCGCCCCGCGCTGCGAGGCGGCCGTGTTTTGCTTACGGGCGGCGGGCAAGCGCCGCGCGCGCAACGCGTTCATCATCAAAAATCGTGTTACTGCGGCATCAGCGCCGTGCGCGGGATAAACGCGCGGCAGGGCTTGTCCTTATAAGTGGTTTCCACATAGGCCCAGTCGTCGCCCAGGAATGCCAGCAGCATGACCTCGGCAGCCTTGGGAAGCTCAAAAAGCTTTGTTTTGCCGCGCAGGGGGTCGTCGGTGGCGTTAGCCTTCTTGGTCAGCGTCAGCTTGATATCCGTAAAGGCGATCTGCGCCACGTTGTCTGCATCCGCCAGCGTGCTGTCGTCAATGTAGCCGATGCGCCCGCGCGAACCGTTGCCAATCGGGTAGCCCACCAGCACCCAC
>Ga0351874_1191_pt1 | contig 11697 bp, 12 predicted proteins | sample BONcelFGM3001C13_FD_206790 | JGI IMG/M metagenome (GOLD analysis project Ga0351874, IMG submission 206790) | Enriched cells from coal bed in the Powder River Basin, Montana, United States - BONCAT cells FGM rep3 HSBNCT.FGM.300.1.C13 ...
TCAAAGAGAGCCCTGTAAAGCCCGACCTTCACCCGCCTCCTTGATGGTTTGTCCAGAAGCGCAACCGTGCGAAGGTCGGCAGGTGATCTTGACATGATCAATTTTTGAATATACGCCAGCGTAAGGCCTGTGTCTACGATATCCTCAACAAGCAGCACATGCTTCCCGGCAAGGGGAACGGTAGTGTCATGGGTCAACCTGACCTCCCCCGATGATACGGTGCTGGCTCCGTAACTGGCGGCCCCGATGAAGTCAACGGTCACGCCGCATGTCATGGCCCGGATCAGGTCGGCGGCGAAGACGAAAGACCCCTTCAGTACAGGAAGGATCACGACCTCGCAGTCACGGTAGATCAGGCTCAGTTCCTGTCCCAGTTCCGCCGTGCGGTTCCTTATCTCTTCGGCGGTTATGAGGGTGTTCACTCGTACCTGCCTTTTCTTGCCTTCACGGACAGGGCGTCCGGGTCTGCCACAAGTTTACGCCCCCCGGGAAGGATGTGTTCCCCCCTGCCCCCGGAAACGACCCACGCATCGGTTTTGAAAAGCTCGTCCGACCCCGACCTCGGCTGCCCAGCCAGAGACCACAGGACCGCCAATCTCAGCGCTTCGGGAAGGGAGGCGTACTCTCCGCGGGGTATTGGGTTGCGGGCTGCTTCGGCAAGAACGGCCTGAAGGTCCCTCCAGGCGGAAAGCACCGCGGATGCCCTTGAAAGGCCTTCCGCGGCCTCCGGAAAGTGCTCTTCCAGAACCGGCATCACCGAGGCCCTTATCCTGTTCCGGGCCGCTGACTGATCCTGGTTCGTGGAATCCTCCCGCCACGGCAGCCGTCTGTCCAGGAGGAAGCCCCTGACCTGGTCACGGTGGAGGTCGAGCATGGGTCTCACCACAGGCCCACGGCCGTGGTAGTCCATCCCCCCCAGTCCCCTTAGACCGGAGCCTTCCACAAGTCTCAAGAGAAGTGTTTCCGCCCTGTCGCTCCGGGTGTGGGCAACGGTCACGATCCTCTGGCTTTCAACGTAAAGACGGTGCCTGACAAGGCTCCATCCGCTTTCAAGCGATCCGCCGGATGCTGCTGCGGGTTTCTCGATCCTGCATGGAACCCCGAGCCCCCGGCAGGTTTCCGCCACGAAGGCCGCGTCTTCACCCGAAGAAGACCGTATCCCGTGATCGATGTGAAGGACCTCGATGTTCCAGTTCCTGGCGGGGGCGAACCTGTGCAGAAGGCAAAGCATGGCCATGGAATCGGCCCCGCCCGAAACCGCGGCGGTAACCCCCGCCCCTTTCGGGATCAGACCCTCCCGCTTGACCGTGCCCAGAAACACTCTTTCAACTGTGTCCACACCGCAAATATAGGGGGACGGACTTAGAAAGATTAGTTTGTTTGCTTAAGATAATGCGGCGCAATGCATTGAGAAACGTATCGAACCGCATTATGTTTACAAAGCGTATAGCCTTGTCAATCAATAGGTTCGCGCAACAAACTAATCTTTCTAAGTCCGTCCCCCCAAAAAAAGAGGCAGCCCTGTTGGAAGGGCTGCCTGGGATATGGTAGCGGCGAAGGGACTTGAACCCCTGACCCGCGGATTATGATTCCGCTGCTCTACCAACTGAGCTACACCGCCATCGAGAGCCGGAAGAATAGTTACGGAGGGTGATGCATGTCAAGAGCTTTCCGGGTCGTCGGTAAGCTTCATCTTCCACATCAGTCTGTCGCCCTCGGACAGTTTCTTGAGCTTGACCAGCGCGAGTATGACGCACAGCAGGAACACCGCGGCGGTGACCCCGAGAAACGCCAGTGTGGCGATCAGGGGTACCGGCAGATAGTACTGAAACCAGAACGCAGCGGCCGCAAGGGCGAAAAGGATCAGGGGCAGTATCAAAAGAGACGCGATGCTCTTCTGAATGCGGCCCCTCTTCTCCATCCAGCGCTGGAACATCTCGGTGCGCTTCACCTGTTCATCTGTCCCGATCATTTCTGAGCCTTTCCTCCAGCAATTCGAGCACCCTTTCGCGGGCATCCGCTTCAAGGGCTTGCCCCCCACTCTGAAGACGAAGCAGTATCGCCGTGGCCCCGGACCACTCGATCATGCTCGCCGTAACCTTGAAGTCCCGGACGACATCGAGAAAACCCCGAAACCCCTGTACTTCACCCTTGCCACCGCAGCAGATGATTGTTGCTTCCCGGCGGCCCTCAGTCTCCACGTCAACCCAGGCCGGCTTTTCATACCCTGATGAATCCTGGATTATCCGGCGTATGGTCTCAAAGGCCAGCTGGATGTGCTGGGCAAGTTCCTCGGATGATACCGAGGCCCGCAGGAAATCCTCGAGGCGGTAGTAGAAATCCGTTACAAGCCCGTCCGGAATGTCCTGAAGGATGCCCTTCACGATCTCGAGCTGCTTCACATCGTTGAGCCTCATGCCCTGATCGAAGTCCCTGAACTTCCCGTAGGCTTCACGGATCCCCGATTTCACGGCGAGGTAGGCGTCCTCCATGTCCATGAAGACGCTGCGCTGAACCGTGATGTCGATCACGTCTACCCATACGTCGCCGTAGTGGGAAGGGCTTTTGAAGCTTGCCACTGAAAGCCCTGTCTTCTCGTTGATCCTGTCCACCATGGTCAGAACGCTGTTGTCATGCTCGTGTGAGTCGCTGCCAAGGGTCACAACCAGAAGCTTCAACTTTGCGGCAAACGTTTCGGTCGTTTCAAGGGCCAGGTAAGCCTGGTTGATGCCTGTCTCACGGCACTCCTTCATCAGAAGGGGGATAAGCGCCCTTGCGTAGTTCTCCCTTCCCCCGTACCTGTGGATGCGGACAAGTCGCTCGAGACGGTTGGACACCAGAAGGCTGTTCAGGGTGGATGTAATGCAGCTCATCTCCTGCCGTGTGGCGGGAAGCCCCGAGGGGCCGGACATCTCCACCCGAACGGATACGATGCCGTCAGGCGTGGTGTAGCGCCTCTGGTGTCTTATGGTCGAACCGGGCCAGGCGTAGCTGAGTGCCGTGAGAAGGTTCTGGAACGAAATGTCACGCTCGTAACCCACAAGGTTGATGCCGGTCAGGTGTTCGGATTCGGTCCTGAGGTTCTTGACCTTGAACGCCGCCCGCCCCCGGCTTCGGCGGACCTTTCTGATGAGGTCGTTGTTGGTCTTGACCATCCATGCCAGGTCGGATGCCTTCCTCTCCCCGAGGTACTGATCGCTTCTGGCGCTTATGAAAAGCACGAGTTCGCCCTTGGCCCCGGAGATGTCACGGGGAATGTCCCCCCGGTACATGGCCTCGAGTTCCTCCCGCACGGCCTCATATATCTCGATTCGCTCCGCCGCCCGGCTGAGAAGGCTCATGGTACCCTCCCGGCCCACAGCAAGCTTCTTCAAAAGGGCTTCAAGTTTCGCGGCGTCACTGTTGAAGGTGTTTCTCTTCGTCCGGTGTGCGGATGCCGGCGATGATCACGCCCTGGCGAGCGCCCTCCACTTCGTGGGCAAAACCGTCGATGAAATCGAGGTTCCAGCCAAGGTGATGAAGCTCGCCGATTACTATCGAGGCAAGCCCGGCCCAATCCCGGGCGGAAACCGCCACGAGGGAGAGAACCCCTTCCTGTCGGGTGATGACCTTGACTTCCCCGTCATCCGCCTGAGCGGCAAGGTCGGCGTAGATCTGCCTCCTGTAAGCCTGTGAAATGCTGCAGAAGCTGTTCGGAGACATTGTTCCTTCCTTGACGCCGAAGGTTCGTGGCCTTAGTATGCGAGCCGCTGCGGGCGAATAACTCAGCTGGCTAGAGTGCCTGCCTTACAAGCAGGATGCCGGGGGTTCAAGTCCCTCTTCGCCCACCAATGCAAGGGGGGTGAGCCAAAGCTGCTCACCCCCCGTTATCTCGCAAGCCGAAACCCGGCGTACCAACATCGGTCGCCCGACGCGAACTCCCTGCTCCAGCCAAGGGTCATGGCGTCCTCTCCCTGTGCCCAGCTTCCGCCCTTCAGAACCCACGTCGAATCATCGAAGACCATCTCGGCGACGTTCCCTCCAAGGTCGGCAAGACCCGCCCGGGAAAGTGGGAAAGAGCCGCACGGCGCTGTATAGGCGTAGCCATCACCGTCACGCTGAAGCCAGTCGTCAAAGGCCAGGTAGTTTCCGGGTATTCCCCCCGCCTCGGTGGGGGGCAGGGCACCCCATGGGTACTGGTTGGCGATGGCTCCTGAAAGCCCCTGGGAGGCAGCATACTCCCACTCGTTCCGGGTGGGCAGACGAAGGTTCATGGATGACGCGAACTCGGATGCTTCGGAGGGGCTTACGTTCACGACGGGATGATCGGGCTGCTCGGTCATGCTGTTCCAAATGCCGGGGAAGCAGGGGTCGGGGGGCGGTTCGATCCGGGAGGCCGCTGAGAAGCTGGCGTAGAACCTGTTGGAAACCTCGTGGACCATTATGCTGAAGGTTTCCACACGAACGGTCTCGCCGGAGGAATTGACGAATGTCCCGCCACGGATCACCTGGAACAGGGTATCGTCAGGGGTCACGGAAACCGCTGAAGCGGTTGTGTTGCCGGGTTCAGCGCCTCCGCACGCGACGGCGAACGCCAGCGCGGCGACAAGAACGGGAAGAAAAACGAAACAGTGCTTCTTCAACTGTTCCCGTTCCCGCCCCCCGGACGAACGATGATTCCCAGGGGGATCATGACGCAGTAGCCCAGAACGAGCAGTATGGGAGAGATGGAAACATGACCGGCCCTTAGGAGAAACCAGCCCGCGGTTATAACCACCAGTCCCGCAATGAAAAGGACGTAGTTCAGGGTTGTGAGGGGGGCCTCTTCAATGCTTCCCCTGTCGTTCTTGCCCGGTGCGGCGGCCTTCTTCTTAGCGGAAGCCATAGTTTTTCCTTCCCCATTCGGATCGGTTCGATTACTCACGCTCATTGTGTAATTTACCATTTTCCCGCAAAAAAGTCAGGGCCGCACCCATCCGTGCCGCTCCGCCTGCAGCAACGCCTCCCCGACGACGAAGAAGCTGCCGGTTACGATCATCTTGCCGTCCCCCGTGAACCGTCGGCAGGCAGCAAGGGCTTCCTCGATCGTCCCGAAGGGCGTACACTGCACTCCCGCCGCCCTGAAGGCCTGGGTGAGCTCATCGGCGGGAAGCATCCGTTCGGAGAGGGGAGTAACGGCGAAAACGGGGCTAACTGTGCCCGCCACCATCTCAACCATGGTCTGCCAAGGTTTGTCCGAGAGAAAGCCGATCACGGCCGGAACCGGCTTGCCCCAGTCCTTCACGAAGCCCAGCAGAGCCTCCATCGACTCGGGGTTGTGAGCCACGTCAAAAAGGATGGTGGGCGACCCTGCCCTGACATCCAGCCTTCCGGGCCATTTGAGCCCGCTGGCGCAGAGATCGTCGTAGACCGCCCTGACCTGGCCCGATGGGTGCCCGAAAACCTCCGATGCCGCTGCAAGGGCCAACCCGCCGTTGTGTTTCTGATGGGGACCCGGAAGGGGCGCGCAGTCGACCGAAGCGGGTTGAAGACGCCTGAGGCCCAGACGGTCTACAGCCTCGGTGACCACCGATTCAACGTCCGGAGTCTGCGAAGCAGCCACGAGGAGTGTTCCTGCCTCGGCGACGGCAACCTTTTCGGTGGCTATAAGAGCCCTCGTAGCGCCGAGGATCCTGCTGTGCTCGACCTGCACTCCCGTGAAAACCGTTGCCTCGCCACGGAAGACCCGGGTCGCGTCGAGACGGCCTCCAAGACCGGCCTCGGCTATCACCCATTCCGCGCCCTTCGCGGCGAAGTACCATGCCGCCATGGCGGTTGTTATCTCGAAGAATGTCGCCGAGTACTTCTGTATCAAGGCTCGATGGTCGGTTACGAACCTGGCAGCCTCTTCCTCGGGAATCCAGGCATCATCCAGGTTGATCCGCTCCCTGTAGTTCAACAGGTGGGGCGAGGTGGTGTGTCCCACTCTCAGTCCCAGTCCCCTGCCAAGGGCCGCCAATACCGCCGTGGTGCTGCCCTTTCCGTTGGTTCCAACAACATGCACTGTCCTGAATGCCTCCTGAGGCCTGCCGATGGCATCCATCAGGGCCTGCATCCTGTCGAGGTTATACTTCATTCCAAGGCGTCTTCTGCTGAAGAGCCAGTTCTCGGCCGTTGAGTAGTTCATTTTTCCAGTTCCAGCTGTTGAACAAGTTTCCTGAGCAACACTCCCTGTGCGGACCTTACCGAGGTCTGTGCCCGCAGCACTTCGGAATGGCTTACGCTCTCCCCCGATCCAACATCGTTGGTGACGAGCGCAACCCCGATGACCTCACAACCCTGGGAGGAAAGCGCAAGCGCTTCCTGAACGGTGGACATGGATACGACGTCAATACCTGATTCCGCAAGCATGCTCACCTCTGAACCGGTTTCGTAGGCGGGGCCCGATACACAGCCGAAAACACCCCCTCGAATGGAGATTCCCGCCGCTGAGCCCATTTCCAATGCTTCTGCCCCAAGGCGCCTTGAATATACCGAAGCTCCCACGGGGCAAAGCGGCGCCGGCGGAACACACCCCGAAAGGTTAACATGACCGGTTATCACGACCGCGTCACCGATCCTCAACCCAGGAACGAGGGCGCCGGAAGATGTCGTGAGCAGCCAGGAATCAACGCCAAGGGATGCGAGCGCCGAGGGCAGCGCGGCGACCTGCCTGCCGTCAAACCCCTGATAATGGTGCCTTCTGCCCATGAGGTATACGGTGCTGCCGCTTCCGTTGACCAGCAGCCTGCCCTGATGACCCTCAACCGAGCTTCCCGCCATTCCGGAAATCTGCTCGTACGGTACGGTGAACCCTGGTTCATCCATCTCCGCGAGCCAGCCGATGCCCGAGCCCAGAATGACGCCGACCCTGGGCACCCTGCCTTTGAGAAGGTCCCGAACCGCGGAGGCCATTACGGCAACCTCAGGCTCCGGAGAAAGCTCACCCGACATGACAAGCGCGGCCTCGCCGTCTTCGTAGTAGTTTTCAGAGATCCCTTCACAACTGAAACCGAGCCGTTCGTACACGGTCCTGGCCCTTTCTGAACTCACCCTGACCTCAAGGAACACCCTTGCGCAACCCCTCATGCGCCCCCAGTGCAAGACCGTGGAAACAAGCCTCGAAGCGATCCCCCTGCGGCGATGCCCCGGAGCTACGGCAAGCGACAGAACGTGAACCTCCCACGGCTCCTCCAGGAAGGCCGAAACGTAACCCACAAGCTCACCGTGAACGAAAGCGCCCACCGAAACGCTGTCGGAGCAGCGGGCAAGCATGCCCCTGAGGGTTGCGCGACTCCAGAAATCACTCGGAAAACAGGCCTTCTCCAAGGCTGTGACAAGCGTCAGGCTCTCCGTGCCGATCCTTCTCAACTCAGCGGCCAAACGCGTCCGCTTTCTGCATGAATCCCCTGAGGTAAAGGGGCTCGGGGTTCGGGTCAAAACCCAGGACGGCGGCCAGGATGCTCCCGAGAATGGCGCACGCGGATGACTCGGGCGAATCCAGTGTTTCGCGGACCCAGGCAAGCCCGGGTTCGTGGATCTCGGTCCTGCCCGACCCCACCGCGACCGCCCGGTGTGAAACGGCTGTTCCGCCGATGCTCGCTCCGCTGTAAACACCTGCCGGCATCAATTCGGGCGAGAAGGGGTCGGACGAAGCGTAAAGCGCTGCGAAAACCTCGTCGTTCCTGGCACGAATAGCGGCCAGAACCGGTTTATCCGAAGCTACCCCGTAAGCCAGAAGCCTCAGTGTGGGAACTCCCTTCAGTGGAACTCCCCACCCGGCGGAAAGACCCCTGGCCGTTGCCACGGCAATCCTGAGACCGGTGTAGCTGCCGGGGCCCAGGGTGAACGCTATGCCCTCAAGGGAGTCTCCGTCTATCCCGGCATCGCGCAGCACTTCCCCGATGGAAAGCAGGAGCCCTCCTGACGTGGGGACTCCCGCGGGTATCCTGCCGACCGCCCTTACCGTGCCGTCCGCTACCAGGGAGGCTCCGCCGTTGTCGAACACTGTGTCAAACCCCAGCCATGCGCCGCGCAATCACAACCTCCCTCAGTGAAGGGTCCTTCAGGCAACCGATCGTTATGTGAAGGCCGGGAAGGGCCTTTAGGTCGGGAAAGCGGTCCGCCCACTCCACTATCACCACGGCGGAAGACTCAAGTATCTCGTCGAAGCCCAGCATCGTGAGCTCTTCACGACAGCCCGCAAGGCGGTAGAAGTCCATGTGATGAACATCGAAAGGGGGAAGGGTGTAAACCGCGTCCAGTATGAAGGATGGGCTTGGAATGGCTCCCGACACGCCCAGCGCCCTGATCACGGCCCTGGCCAGGGCGGTCTTCCCCGAACCCAGGTCACCCGTGAGGAAAAGCCTGTCACCCGGACCAAGGGAGGCGGCAATCCTGCCTCCGAGGTCCAGCATCCCGGGCTCGTCCAGTATGAACCGTTGCAGTGTCACATGTTCTTTCTCGAGGTCAGCACATCGCATGGGACTATCATCTCGTCAAGAGAGATCCCTCCGTGCTGGAAGGAGCCCCTGAAATTGTGCATGTCATCACGGGCCAGGTGCTCGTGGAAGAGCAGGTAATCGCCCCTGGCAAGAACATAGGATTTTCTGGGGTTTTCATCGGGAAGGCCCCACTGGGCTGGCTGTTTGATAACGAGGGCCTGCCGCGGGTCGCTCGAGAGCGAGAGCCCGAACCTGTACCTGACACTGCTCGACATTCCCCTTGCGCCCCTGACCCAGGCGATCCGGCCGGCCTGAACGCTTCCGTGATCGCTCGTGACGATCACCGTGGCGCCCCTGGCGCTCAGAGTGAGAAGCATCTCGCGGAGGAACGAGCTTCTGAACCATGACTCGGCAAGTGCCCGAAAGCTCCCCACATCAGGGGCCAGATCGCGGATCAGGTCAAGCTCGCTCCTTCCGTGGGTGAGGTGGTCAATGTAGTTCACGACAAGGGCGAAAAAGCCCTTCTTCATGAAATGCGAGAGCCCCTTGCGTATGTTGTCGCCCTCGCGCTTGTTGGATGCCTTGAGATAGACGGCGTCGTCCGCCCCGTTCCATCCAAACCTTTTCAGGGCGTCCACGAGGAACTTCGGCTCGTTCCGGTTCAGGCCCGGCGACCCGTACTCCTCGATCCAGTCGTTCCTGTAGAACCTGCTGATATCACGGGGAAGAAGCCCGCTGAAAATGGAATTTCTACTGTAGGGGGTTGCCGAAGGCAGACCGGCCAGCATGAAACCTGGCTCCCTGTGAAACCACTGTTCTATGTCCCTGGTCATGAGAAGCCACTGGTCGTACCGCATGCAGTCAATGACAAGAACCACGAGCTCTCCGGGTTCGTCGAGTCTTGGAACCACGACCCTTTCCAGAAAGTTGTGGGACATCAGCGGACCATCCTTCGACGCTATCCAGTCCCGGTAATTCTCCTCCACGAAACGGGAGAAATCGATCTGCAGCTGGTCGAGACCCACTCCCTGGAGCGATCCGAAGTCGGCTGTCAGATGGCCCTTGGTACTTACATCCTTCTCGATCCAGCTTGAGTAGAGGTGGGTCCAGTCCGAAAGTGTACGGTCGCGGGAGAGCCTGAGGGTCTCGGCCTCGTGCATTACCTCCATGGCAGCCTGTTGGAGCCTCAGCTTGCCTGTGGTCAAAAGCTTTTTCACCACCAGCAGGATCTGGCTGGGGTTCACGGGCTTCGTGAGAAAGTCGGCGACCGAGCCCGTCAGCGCCCGGTCCATCAGTTCCTCTTCCTCGCTCTGGGTAACCATTACGATGGGAAGTTCCCTGTAGCTTCGACGGATCTCCCGGAGTGTCTCGAGTCCATCCATCCCCACCATCATCTGGTCGAGGAGGACAAGGTCTACCCTTCTGCTTCTCAGGATATCGAGCGCATCATGGCCGCTCTCCGCGGTGTATACCGTGTAGCCCCTCTTCTCCAGAAACCTGATGTGGGGCTGGAGATGGGCGATCTCGTCATCCACCCAGAGAACTTTCAGCAAGATCAACTCCCCCCCGGGCTAACGGGAAGGATAACCGAGAAGGTCGTGCCCTTGCCGGGTACGCTCGAAAGCATTTGAATGCTCCCCCGGTGATACTCTTCCACGATCCTTTTCGAAAGGGGCAGACCGAGTCCCCAGCCGCCCTTGCGCGTGGTGAACCCCGGTTTGAAAACCTTTCCCTGCTCTTTCGGGGAAATCCCCCTGCCATTGTCACTGACCTGGATCTCGACCACGGAACGGCTTTCATCCGGGAACTCGCAGACAACCTCGACCCGGCCTGGCTTGTCCCCGGTGGCGCACGCGGCCACAGAGTTCTTGATCAGGTTTTCAAGAACCCACCCCAGTAGAACGGCATTCCCCATCACAACAGCGTCCACGAGCCTCCCCACCTCCACGGACACTCCGCCCACAAGCCCCGGCCTCTCCGAGAAGTACGAAACCGTCTCCCATATGACCCCCGAGACCTGCACAGGTTCCATCCTGGGCTTCCTTCCAACATGGGCGTACCTCTGGGTTATCTGCTGAAGCCTTTCCACATCGATCTTCATAGCCCTCATGGCTTCAAGCGTTTCGGCGTCGGACTCGATCGAGGGGTTCTCGGCTATCAGCTCGAGCCAGCCCATCAGTGAAGAAAGGGGAGTGCTTATCTGATGGGCCGTCTCCCGGGCAAACCCCACCCACGACATCTCCCTTTCGTGCTTCCTCTCTACCCTCATGAAAAGGATCATCAGGCCGCCTATGAGAATGACGAACCCCAGCTCAAACAGAGGCATCCACGCTATCTCGCGAAAGATGGGGTCTGTGCCGTAATGAAGGTGGCCCAATTCGGTTCCGCCCGGACCTGAGATTGGAATGGGGGAGTTGATCCTGTCGAGGGCCGCGATCCTGATCTTGTACTTTATCAGGGAGTCGGCTGGGGTCTGATCGATCACCGGTCTGCCGTCGACGACCTGTGGATAACCGGAGATGTCGGTGAAGATGATGGAATAAGGCAGCCTGTGAACCAGATCGGCGTAGAGACGCCGGGCCATTGCGTGAATCTCCCGTCTCTGTTCGACGGGGAATTCCGACGTGACAACGAAGCGGGTGATCCTTTTGCAATCGGCGCAATAGCTCGATATGTGGGTCTCTTCGGGGATGCTCTCGAGGGGATGGGAGGCGCCGCATTCAGTGCATACGGAAAGGCCCTCCCGTCCGGTGATGAAGCTGAGCGGGTACTGAATCCCCGCCCAGAACCACGCGATGGTTTCGTTCGCGATACGGTTCGACCTGCGCAACCTCGCCACCAGGTTGTGGGTGTACCACACCAGAAGCCACGAAGCCATTGTGGCGAAAACGATTATCAGAAGCCGCCTTCTGAATGTGAATGTCACAAGCCTCCCGTTCGGTGGACGACCAGCTGTCACCCCCTCGATGGCCATTCGGCCCATACATCTGGAAAAGGGCATAATCGTTCAATGCAGGCCCGGTGTCAAACATCAGCCATCGGTTTTGCCCTGTCAGCGGGCAAAACCCCTGACAGCAGGGGAATCGCACCCCAGCGGCCCCTGCTCCCACCCGGCCCGGTATGGACATCCAGCCTCCCCGGAAATAGACTAACCCGTCACCCTGCCGATCATGCACCTGCACAAACCCTTGGGGGTTAAGGATGCCTTCAAAGAAGAGGCTTTTCAAGCGAACACCGGTTGCCCTGACCCCGCTTC
>Ga0351874_1194_pt1 | contig 11381 bp, 8 predicted proteins | sample BONcelFGM3001C13_FD_206790 | JGI IMG/M metagenome (GOLD analysis project Ga0351874, IMG submission 206790) | Enriched cells from coal bed in the Powder River Basin, Montana, United States - BONCAT cells FGM rep3 HSBNCT.FGM.300.1.C13 ...
GGTGCATTTCCATACCAACACGCCGTGGAAGGTGATCGAGTACTGCGCGGGGTTGGGCGAAGTATATGATGTGGTGATTGAGAACATGGAGCGGCAGGAGCAGGGGCTGCAGGGGTGAAACGGGCTGTACCAGCCAAACAATCACCGCGCCCTTTCCAAGTAAAAAGCGGGTTCTCGCTAAGAGAGCCCGCTTTCGGTATTAAGCTCCACGGTGGGGCGGCGTATCCCACATCTCTTTACGGCCTATCGCTAGGTGCGGCAGCTGCCAGTTCTGCCCTCGGGAAGCTTAACCCTTTACACTCTTATTTTAGCCCTCATGATGCGGTCTGTCAAGATTGACCGGCAACATATCTCCCGATGCTATCCATAGCTGCAATTTACTGGCGCTGATCGGGAATAGTTTTCTCACTTCAAGCCCGTGTTCCCCCTGCGTTAGTCTTAAAGCCAGTACCATAACTGCGTCCAACCTTTTGACCAAACGAATGCTGCACCTGTACGGATGGTATCCGGCATAGTCCGGGTAAGTCAGTATCTCAGGCATTAACTCAACATGCTGTTTGAAGGATTCCCAACTGGCGAAATCCGGCTCATGCTTCTTTATATGCTTGGCAATGATGTTCTTTGGCAGGATAACCGTTTGGCTTGCATCCGATATCGGCAATGCCAGCATGCGCATAACCTGCTCCGGCAAGCAGCCCAACACGTGCGGGGGGTTGGCATAGTCGATCTTCAACATCATCGTCAAGCGTTCTCCTGCCGTTTTGCGTTCATCTTACCCAGCGCAGAATTGGGTATGCGTAACCGTGCGCCATCCAGTTCGCCGCATATGCGGTTCACCCTCAGGCAATCAGCTCGTTTAAACGCAAGCAAACTCGTCTGCCGCCCGAAAAAGCGCGCCTGCGGCGCTGTTTGCGGGCTTGCGCTTTTCGCGCTGCGGCGGGGGCTTTGGGGCGCTGCCCCAAACCCCGCAAGGGCCATTGGCCCTTGACCCATTTTATGCCCCCGCGCTGGCCAGCAGCGCCCTGCCCATACCCTTAAGCGTTACCTGCGGCGCAGCCGCCGGTATCAGCGCGCTGCCGCCCGCCTTCACCTTCAGTTGCCCGTTGGGCCACGCAATCACCAGCTCCTCCAGCGCCGTAAACATCGTAAAGCTCTCCCGGTTTGCCGCCAGCGCCAGCTCCCCTTGCACGCATGCGCACCGCAGCGTAAACGCCGCCACATCCAGCACCGTATGCACGCCCACCGCCGCCGCGTCCGGCAACGTCGCCCGCAGCCCCGCAAGCGTCGGGTCAATCACGTCCAGCGATTTCTCCACATGCAGCTCACGCTTCTCGCCTTGCTCATTCGTGCGGTTAAAATCCCACAGCCGGTACGTAACGTCGCTTGACTGCTGTATCTCATACAACGTGATGCCCCCGCCGATGGCGTGCACCATGCCGCTGGGCATATACAGCACATCCCCCGCCGCCACCTGCACGGCGGCGATCATTGGGGCCACATCCTGCCCGCCGATGAGCGCGGCGCGCAGCATAGTAAGCGTTACGCCGTCCTTCAAACCGTAGCAAAGCTCCGCGCCCGCCTCCGCGTGCAAAATCACCCACGCCTCGGTTTTGCCCAGCTTGCCCTCGTGCGCCATGGCGTAGGCGTCGTTCGGGTGCACCTGCACGCTCAGGCTGCTTTTCGCATCCAGCAGCTTCAGCAGCAGGGGAAACGGGTGCTCATGCCCCGCGCCGGTCAGGCGCGCGCCGTGGCGGGCGATCAGCGCGGGCAGCGTCTCGCCCGCGTCGTCCACGCTCGCAAGCCCGTCAATGCAGCTGATCTCCAGCGCCTCGCCCGTGCGGCTGTCCGGGATATCCTTGCCGTACAGCGTTTTCAAGCGCTCGCCGCCCCACGGGGTCATGTCGCCGTGGCGGTAGGCGGGATGCATGCGAAACGGCAGCAGCGGGCAATCGTCCGTCAGCGGGCTTTCAAAACAGTGGAAATCATCCTCAAAGCGCGGAAAGCGAAACGTGCCCGCCTCCCGCTCCGTGGTGTCGGAAAACAGCTTGCGCGCGCGGGCGTTCTGCCCGTACGTATCCACGCGGAAACAGTCGCAGCCCATGCGCCGCGCCTCGTCCATGGCAAAGGCCACGATGGCCTTGCCAACGCCGCGCCCGCTCTTTTCCGGCTGCAAGGCCACGCGGTGCAGGCAGGCGGGGTCCACCCCGTAGCGCCAGGGGATGTCCGCATACTCCTCGCCCTGCCCGCGCACAAGGGCGAACACGGCCACCAGCCCCTCGGCCGTATCCACGCGCCACAGCTGGCCCCGCTCAATATCCTCGCGCAAAATGTCTTCGCGGGGATATTTGCCCCACGTCCACTGCATGAGGCCCCGCGCCTGCATGTCGTGAACGGCGGCCTCAAACAGCGCGCACACCGCGCCCAGCGCGTCCATGGTGACCCGTGCGAACGTCATGCGTCCACCTCCGTATACATGGCGTACAGGCGGGCATACAGGCCGCCCTTTGCCATCAGCTCCCGATGCGTGCCCTGCTCCTCCACGCCGTTTTCCGTGAGCACCCAGATGGTGGTAGCGTTTTTGATGGTGGTGAGCCGGTGGGCAATGGTGAATGTCGTGCGCCCGACGGACAGCAGCTCCAGCGACTGCTGCACCAGCCGCTCGCTCTCGTTGTCCAGCGCGCTGGTGGCCTCGTCCAGTATCAGAATGGGCGGGTTTTTGAGGAACACGCGCGCGATGGAAAGGCGCTGCTTCTGCCCGCCGCTAAGCTTCACGCCCCGCTCGCCCACGTAGGTACGGTAGCCCTCCGGCAGCGCGCGGATGAACACATCCGCCCCCGCAAGCTCCGCCGCGCGCACCACCTGCGCCTCGGTCGCCCCCGGCAGGCCGTAGGCAATGTTGTCAAACACCGTGCCGCTGAACATGTACACATCCTGCTGCACCATGCCGATGTTCTCGCGCAGGCTCTTCTGCGTAAGCTTGGTGATATCCTTGCCGTCAATCAAAATGCGCCCCGAGCTCACATCGTAAAAACGGGGGATCAGGTTGCACAGCGTGGTTTTGCCGCCGCCGCTGGGGCCCACCAGCGCCACGCGCTCGCCCGCCTTCACGTTCAGGTTCAGGTCCGCCAGCACGCTGCGCTCGTTGTCGTTGTAGTGGAAGCTCACGTGGTCAAACGTCACGTCGCCGTGCACGCTGGTCAACTCCTGCGCGTCCGGCGCGTCGGTGATGTCGGGCTGCTCGTCCATGATGCCGCAGAAACGCTCGATGCCCGTCATGCCCTGCTGAAACTGCTCCGTAAACTCCACAATGCGGCGTATGGTGGCAAGCAGCGTGGCCACATACAGCAGATAGGCCATGTAATCGCCCGGGTTGATGGAGCCGTTCTTCAAAAACAGCGCCCCCACCACCACCACGATGATGTACATGATGCCGTCAAACATGCGTGTGGTGGTGTGGAACCCCGCCATGATGAGGAACGCCCTACGGTTGATGCGCAGGAACGTGTCGTTGCCCTTGACGAACTTTTCCATTTCGCTCTGCTCGTTTGCAAAGCTCTTGACCACGCGGATGCCCAGCAGGCTGTCCTGCACCTGCGCGTTGATCTCGCCCAGCTGGCTGCGGCGCTCCTGAAAGGCGCGGCGCATGATTTTGTTGAAGAGGCGCGTACAGATGAGCATGAGCGGCAGCACCGCGAAGATAATCAACGTGAGCGCCGGGTTGACCCCGAACAGGATGATGAACGACACCACGATTTTGATGCTCGCTATGAAAAGCTCCTCCGGGCAGTGGTGGGCAAACTCGGTAATCTCAAACAGGTCGCCCGTGATGCGGCTCATAATCTGGCCCACCTTGGCCGTGCTGTAGTACGTGAAGCCCAGCGTTTGCAGGTGGGCAAACAGATCCACGCGCATGTCGCGCTCAATGTAGGTGCCCATGATGTGCCCGTAGGCCCCCATGTAGTAGGCCGCGCCCGCGTCAATCAGCCGCAGGCCCACGTACAGCGCGCCGATGCGCAGCACGTAGGTGAGCGTCAGCATGGCCATGTTGTTGGCCGCCAGCTCGGTAATGTTGCGCACGATCAGCGGCAGCGCGATGTCGCACAGCGTGGTCAGCGCCGCGCAGAACAGGTCGAACAGGAGCATCGGGATGTACTTTTTGTAATACGGCACGAATCGCCGAAGAAGCACCGATGTTTTCATCGTGCGGATGGCTTGTTCCATACTGTCTCCTTTTCCATATGGCAGAAAATTGAACCATTCATTGAAGGGGGCGCGGGCGGCGCGTTATTGCGTCGTGTTTGGCTGCATGAGCGTCGCCTGCTTGAGCAGCGCGACCAGCCCGCTTTCCTGTGTTTTGGGGCACACGACGGCGTAGGCAGCCTCGCGCCCGCGGGCCAGCACCAGCACCGCGTCCTGCCCGTCCACGCGAACGGCGTCCATGCCGGCGATGGCGTACAGGCTGTCCATGCGCAGGGTCATGCTGCCAAAACCCAGCAGCGACACCGCGGCCGTGGGCCGGATGCTTTCCACGCTCAGCGTTTCGCCCGTGGCAAAGGCATAGGTCAGCTGCATCCGCCGCGCATAGCCGCCGTGGAACGCGGTGTCAAACAGCGTGGCCTTGGTGAGCGTCAGCGGGCTGCCGTACAGCGCCAGCACGGGCATGCCGAAGTTGGTCGCCAGCGGGTTCACGTCCGCGGTTCCGTCCACCTGGGTGGCGGCGATGGGCACGCGTATGCTCTCCTCCTGCCGGGCGGTCTGGCGCTGAAGCTGGTCATCCTCATCCGGCTCGCCCATGAGCAGAAACACGTAGATCACCGTCAGCGACAGCAACAGCCCCAGCACGGCCAGCACGCGTTTGACGGTCTTTTTCCATTTGGCGGGGGGCCGCTGCTCCGGCTCGTCGGTCACGGGCTTTTGCACGGGCAGCTGGTCGCGCGCGGGCGGAGGGGCCTGCGGTCTGCGCGGCGGCACCTGTGTGGGCATCCCCTCCGGCGGCATGCGCCCCTGCGTTTGATCGCGGTTTTGCAACGGATACCTCCTTGGCATGGTTGGCGGCGCGCGGGCGTACCCTGCGCCGGTTAGGGCAGGCGCACTCCCAAGGCGGCGCTCTCGGTCATCAGCCACTGCGTGTCGCCGCCCAGTTGGGTGTCAAAGGCATCAAACAGCGCCCGCATCAGCAGGTCGCGCTGCGGCTGCGAAAGCGCCGCGTCGCCCTGCATGGCGGCAAGCATCCGCGCCGTGGGCGAAGCCAGCAGCTTGGGCGCGCGGCTGTCCAGCCCCAGGCCGAAGATGCGCCGCATGTACTTGCTGCTGCCACGTAAAAACAGGTCGATAAACTGGCAGCACAGGCGGTTGAGGTAGCGCGCCAGAAACGCGTCCGCGTCCGGCGCGAGGGCCAGGCAACGGTCCAGGTCCGGATGGCTGAACAGCTCCGCGCGCATGGCGTTCACCTTGGCGGGCGGGATCACGTCCGGCTCCAGATAGATATCCAGCAGGTAGCACTTAATGACCGAGAAATCCAGCGTGCCCCTGCCGCGCTCATGAAGGCGGCCCAGGTATAAAAGCTCCTCTGCGATGGGCAGGCTTTGCGGATACGCGGCCATCGCCTCGGTCAGCAGGCGGTGTTTCTTCACGGGGTCGTCGGTAGCCTCGGCCTTTTGCAGCACGTCGCGCTCCGCGTCGCTCACGGGCTGCGCGGGCGGGGTGGCCAGCGGCTTGCCGCAGAAGGGGCAGAATTTGATGCCGCCCTCGGCGTTTACGGGTTTCCCACAGTGCGGGCAGGCGATCTCGCTCATCGTTATCACTCCTTTATCGGGTGCGCTCGCCGTTGCGCGGCGGGCTGCGCGGTCAACCCTCAGGGTTGTTGCCCGCACAGCGGGCAGGTTGCCAATACGGTTTTCGAATCTGCACGCTACTGACGCGGGCGGTTTGGCGTAGGCGCAATGCATACGGCGCGGGCGCATCCGCCGCGCTACGGCTGCCTTACGGTTTGGGCCCCGCCTTTAGCAGGCTTTTCCACAGCGCGCCGCTCATATCGGCGGGCATACGCCAGTCCCCGCGCGGCGACAGGCTGATGCTGCCCACCTTGGGCCCGTCGGGCACACAGTTGCGCTTGTACTGCTGGGCGAAGAAGCGTTTGACAAACGTTGAAAGCTGCGCGTCGATCTTCGCCGCGTCATACACGCCCGCAAACGCCTGCCGCGCCAGCAGGTGCAGCCTGTCCGGCCCGGAGCCGCTGTCCAGCATGTGGTAGAGAAAAAAGTCGTGCAGGGCGTAGTCGCCCAAAATGTCCTCGGTGCGCTGGGCTAGTTCCCCCGCACTCACGGGCAGCAGCTCGGGGCTGATGGGCGTGTCGATGATGTCCTGACATACGCTTTGCACCGCGCCGCCAAAGTCCTGCTCGCTTACGTACTTGACAAGGCTTTTAACCAGCGTTTTGGGCACCGAGCAGTTTACGTTGTACATGCTCATGTGGTCGCCGTTGTAGGTGGAAAAGCCCAGCGCCGCCTCGCTCATGTCGCCTGTGCCCAGCACGATGCCGTTTACCTGATTGGCGATGTCCATCAATATCTGTGTGCGCTCGCGCGCCTGGCTGTTTTCATACACCACGCTGTGGTCGTTTTCGTCGTGGCCGATGTCCGCGAAGTGCTGCCGCACCGCCGCCTCAATGGAAATCTCCCGCACGGTCACGCCCAGGGCGGCCATCAGCCGGTCCGCATTTGTCTTGGTGCGCACGCCCGTGCCCATGCCCGGCATGGTTACGGCGGTAAGCCCTGCGCGGGGCAGGCCCAGCAGGTCGAACGCCCGCGCGCCCACCAGCAGCGCCAGCGTGCTGTCCAGCCCGCCGGACACGCCGATGACCGCCGTTTGGCAGCCGATGGCGGCAAGGCGCGTGGCCAGCGCAAGGCACTGGATGCGCACGATCTCCTCGCGGTTTTCGTCGCCCTGCGCGCCGCCCGGCACGAAGGGCAGCGGCTCGATTTTGCGCAGCAGCGTTTCCTTTGTAGGCGTTTCCGCCACGGCCAGCGGCACACGCACCATGGCGGGCTCCGTGCGGCCCATTTGGTGAAAGCTGCCGTTGCGTTGGCGGTGGTAGCGCAGGCGCTGCAAATCCACATCCGCCACGGCGCTGTCGCCCGTAAGCTGGAAGCGCTTGCCCTCGGCCAGCGCGCGCCCGTTTTCGTATACGCCCGTATAGCCGCAAAACGCAAGGTCGCTGGTGCTCTCGCCAAAGCCCGCGCCCGCGTAGGCATAGCCCGCGTACAGGCGGCCGCTCTGTTGGCGCAGCATCTCGCGCCGGTAGGCATGCTTGCTCACCAGCGCGTCGCTGGCGCTTGGGTTCACGATGATCTCCGCGCCCTCCATGGCATAGCGGTTGCTGGGCGGCATGGGCACCCACACATCCTCGCAAATCTCCACCGCGAAGGCAAACGCCCCCGTGTCAAACAGCAGGTGCGGCGCAAACGGGCATTCTACCCCGTCCTGCCTGAGCACCGGCTCCGCCTGCGTACCGCTGACAAACCAGCGCGTTTCATAAAACTCGTTGCCGTTGGGCAAAAACACCTTGGGCACCACGCCCCGCACCTTGCCGCCCTGCAACACCGCCGCGCAGTTGAAAAGCCTGCTGCCCTGCCGGATGGGCAACCCCACCACCACGGCCATGTCGCCCGTTTCGGCGGCAATGGCCTTCATGGCCTCAAACGCCGCCCGCTGCAACGGCTCGTGCGCCAGCAAATCGCCCAGGGTATAACCCGTCACGCACAGCTCGGGAAAAACACAAAGCTGAACGCCTTGCTGCTCCATCTCCCGCACGCGCGCCAGTATCTCTTGCGTATTGCGTTCCACATCGCCCAGATGCACGCGCACGCTGGCCGCAGCCACGCGCGCAAAATCACTCGGCATAGCAACCTCCAAACCTTCCATGCGCCCCCTCAGCCACCCGCCGAACAGATGCCCAAACACCGACCGAACCCCGTACCCCGTCCCGCGTGCCGATCGTCCCGCGCCCGCAGGCGCGCACCCCGTCCAACCCCAAGGGGGCGGTTGGGAGGGGGACCGCAGTCCCCCGTCCCGCCAGTTTGATCGGCGCGCAAGGCACTTCCGCGCCTTGCGCTTGTCAAACTGGCCACCTCCGATTCGCTTTCGCCTTCGGCGAAGCGGCCACTGGCCGCACGCTCATCTCCGGTGCCAAAGGGCGCGTTATGCGCCCGTTTACGGTACCTTGATCAGCATCGTTTTCTGCTCGTCCATCTCGACTTCCAGCAGCTTTTCCTTTTCCAGCGTCTTGAGCACGTCGCTGAAGCGTTTGAAGCCCAGCGCCCGCTCGCTGAAATCGGGGTAGGACGCCTGTATGTCCGCCTTCAAAATGCTGGGGTTGATGCGGTCAAAGCCGCCCTCCTTGTAGCGGGCCAGCTGCTCGCGGAAGCCGTCGCGCCAGTTGTCCTTGGTCAGCTGCACCACCGTTTCCTTGGGCGGCTGGCCGAGGGACACCATGACGTTAAAGTTGTCGTTGCGGATGTGCAGGTTGCCGTACTTGTGTGAGAGCTTGTCCAGCACCTTCAAAAACGTGGCGCAGCCGTAGGCGCGCTCGCTGAAATCGGGGCGCAGGCGCAACAGGATGCCCTTTAACTCGCTGGCGTAAAGCTCGTCCTGGTCGGTCTGCTCGCTCAAAATGCTTTCGATCAGCTTGTTGAGCTCCTGCTCGTCCAGCGGTTCCTTGTCGGCGGAGGCTGTCTTCTTCTTGTCCTCCGGCTTGCCGCGGATGTGCCCGCCCACGTTTTCCAGAAACTGAAACTCATTGCACGCGTTGATGAAGATGTTGCTGGCGGCCTCGCTGCGGCTGATGCCCAGCACAAACTTGCCCATGCTTTTGAGCCGCCCGACCAGCGGCGTGTAGTCGCTGTCGCCACTCACGATGCAAAAGCTGTTAATCAGCGGGTTGGTGTAGGCCACATCCAGCGCGTCAATCACCAGCAGGATGTCCGCGTTGTTCTTCTGGCTGATGCCGTAGCGCAGGCTGGGCACCACGGTAAACGTGTTGCTCAGCAGCACTTCCTTTAAGTCGCTGTACTGGTCGGTATAGCCGTAGACCTTACCCAGCAGGATGTCACCGCGTATTTTGACTTTCTCCAGCACACTCAGCAGCGTGCCCACCTTGGCGCCGCAGTTTTCCAGATCCACAAACAGGGCGAATTTTGATGTTTCCAGCTGTATCTCTTCTTTCTGTCGCTTCAAAAGCGAAGTCGGGCGGGGGCCAAGCGCCTGTCAGATGCGGAAGGTGAACTTGTCGCCGCGGATCCACTGGCGGCTCAGGTGCAGCGGGCGGCTCTGCTGGTCGAAGACCGTTTCGTCCAAAATCATCAGCGCTTCGCCGGTTTGGGTGCCCAGCAGGCGGCTTACGGCGGGGGTAGCGTGCCCCAGCGAGATATCGTGCGTGGCGCGCGAGGGAATGTGCCCATGTGCGCGCAACAGCTCGTACAGGCTGCCCGCTAAGCTGGCCTTTTCCAGAAACGCAAGCTCGGCGGAGAAGCGGTTGTACTCCAGCATCACGGGCTCGTCGTCACACAGGCGCAGGCGGCACAGCTCAATCACCTGCGCGCCTTCGGGCACTTGCAGGCGCTCCATATCCTCCGGGCGGGCTTCCTCGCGCTTTAATTCCACCACCTTGCTGGCGGCGGTGCGCCCCATGCGCGCGCACGCGTCCGAAAAGCTGGTGATGTGCCCAAGGTCGCGCATCAGGCGCGCGTCCGCCACAAAGGTGCCCTTGCCCTGCTTGCGCACCAGCAGCCCTTCCTGCACCAGATCCAGCATCGCCTTGCGCACCGTAACGCGGCTGACGCGGTAGGTATCGCAGAGCAGCTGCTCGCTGGGGATGCGGCCGCCCGCGGGGTACACCCCCGCCGCGATATCGTTTTGCAGCCGCCGCATCAGCTGCTGGTACAGCGGGTTCTGGCTCTTCTTCTCCAAAGGTGCGTCCAAAACAGCCCCACCTCCTCGCCAATGGAAACAGTATAACGCAAAAGGCGGGAAACATCAACAACGGGCGCATGACGCGCCCTTTGGCGCCGGAGATGAGCGTGCGGCCAGTGGCCGCTTCGCCGAAGGCGAAAGCGAACCGGAGGTGGCCACACTGACAAGCACGGGGCACGGCGCGTCGGCTCTGCCTCCTTTGGGAGGGGGACTCTGTCCCCCTGTCCCGTCAGTTTGATCTACGCGCGGGTCGCTCGCCGCTGCGCGGCGTTGCCCACTGGGCAAAGGCTTCCCTTCGATGCCAACCGCCCCCTGGGTACGGCGGAGACGGGATGCAAAATTGGCTTGATGAGCACAGATGTGAAGCAAAGTATGGAGTTGGCGTGCTTTCACTTGCAGCAATGATATGTAACGGCAGCGGAACGCATGAAAGCGCAGGCCCGGGCGATGCCCGGGCCTGCGAGGTGGTGCGATATGCGGTTGGCGTTGTGGCTTGCCTACTCCACCAGCGACACGAGGATGTCGGTCTGTTCCATGTAGGTATAGACGTCGTTGATCACACCGGCGGGGGTTTCCAGCAGGATGGGCGCTAACTTGAGCGCCAGCGGCAGCATCAGGCGGTCCTTGTATTCGCTGAGGAACACCTCGTTGAGGTTAAAGAAGTCATTCTGCGGGTACTTGCCCTCCACAAACACGCTCTTGTCCTGCGCGCTGAACGTGCCGTTGAAATCCAGCGACACAGCGGACAGGCCTGTGGCGGGGTGCAGCCAGTCGATGGTCAGGCCCAGCGTATAGGGCTTTTCCTTGGCGGTGCGCGCCCAGTCAAACGCAAGGTCCACGGGCTGCGGCGCGGCTGCGAAGTTGCTGCCGGAGGCGGCGATGCGCACGCGGCCCCTGCCGCTCACATCGCCCGCGCGCGGCAGGCCTTCGCCCGTCAGCGTCAGCGCAGCCGCGTCCGCGCCGTTCATCACCAGCGCGGCCTTGGCGTCAAGCGCCGCGCCGCCGCCGTTTTCATCCCAGCGCCAGCGCAGGTTGATGTCATACTCATCCGCTGTGGGCAGCGTAAGCGTACATTCCGTGACCCCCCCCGCAATCTGCTGGCGGTACACCTCGGTTTCCCCGATGGTGCAGGTCAGGCCGTTCTCGGTTTCCACCACGGTCATGCCCGCCTGTTCGGGGTCCAGCGCGTCCAGCGTGTCCTCCAGCCGGCCTAAAGTGTCCACCACCAGATCGCCGGAGAGCGACTCGATCAGCAGGCAGGTAAAGAAGAAGTAGACACGCTCCAGATCGGGGTCGTCACTTTCGACCATATCCAGCGTTTCGCACAGTTCGTAGAGCGTCTCGTAGGGCACATTGTATACGGTCGCCCCTTCGGGCACGTCGGCGGGCAGACCATCCGGCTGCGCCTCCTC
>Ga0351874_1190_pt1 | contig 11277 bp, 10 predicted proteins | sample BONcelFGM3001C13_FD_206790 | JGI IMG/M metagenome (GOLD analysis project Ga0351874, IMG submission 206790) | Enriched cells from coal bed in the Powder River Basin, Montana, United States - BONCAT cells FGM rep3 HSBNCT.FGM.300.1.C13 ...
AGGGAATGTATTGTCCGGCCTGCGGTCAGCCGGTCAAGGCTTTTGATAAACCCCTGAAACTTTATATCGGCGATTTGCTTGGCAATATGTTTGCCGTAGATTCGAGGTTCTGGCGCACTTTTACAGCACTGTTTGCAAAACCGGGCATATGGATTGCCGAATATGTCGGGGGCAGGCATATCCGGTATATGCCGCCGTTCAGGTTGTATTTTTTTGTAAGTGCCGTGTTTTTTCTGCTTCTTGGTTATTCGGGAAGCAGGCAGATAAAGGATAGTTTTGAAAGGATGTCGGTAAACAAGATCACTCCTGAAGCGGCAAAAGCCGGTATCGCCGACGCGGGTAAACGGTCAATTTTGCCGGAAGCTGCCTTAATATCAGATTCTGTTGCCACTAACACTACTAAGCCAGGTATCAATATCAACATCAAAACAAGGGAAAATGACGATCAATTGAACAGGCGTATCGGTGATATTTTAAAATCTCCTGAACAATACATCAGCAGGTTTTTCACTTATGTATCATGGTCTTACTTCTTTCTGATGCCGGTGCTGGGTTTTTACCTATGGCTGATGTTCCGTTCGCAACGCAAATATTATATACCGCATTTGTTTTTTTCCATCAATCAGCACACCATGCTGTTTATTGTGATGACTTTGGTTTTACTGGCAGGAATGGTCTTTTCCGACAGACAATCGAGCCCCGAAACATACCTTATGTGGGTGATGCCGGTGTATGCTGTCATAGCTGCACGTCAGTTTTATCGTAACCGTTGGGGAAGTTTGCTGGTACGGCTCACAGTTGCGTTCCTGATGTATATGGTTACAGTTTTTCTTGCTACGGGATTCGTTTTTTATCTCGCCTTTTTATTCTAAAGTGCTGACCTGTAAGTTGAATAGTGCTTCTTGCCGCTCAAAATTCTTCGTTTTAAGGATTCGGGTCGACAATTAACTCAGATACCGACAAGAAAATTCCTGACCTTTGTACACCTGAAACCTTAAGGATTAAGCCAAAAACAGATAATCATGCGCAACAAACATCTTATTGTATTAATAATCATTGTACTGGTGTTTATTTCCATCCAGTTCATCAGGCCTGAGCGTAACATGGAAGTTTTTCAAAACCGCAACGAATTATTTTTCCACCATAAAGACGCCCCGCAGCTTGTCAGGGTTAATCTGCTGAATGCCTGTTACAACTGTCATTCGAACAAAACAGCATACCCTTGGTATGCCAGTGTTGCTCCGGCCTCATGGATAATCAGGGCCAATATAACCAAGGCAAAATCCGAACTGAATTTTTCAGAGTGGCATTTATACGATTCCGATAAACAACACAAGTTGCTCATGGAAATTTCAGAAGTGCTGGAAAATAATTCGATGCCTCCGAAACCTTATCGTTGGTTTCACCGGATTGCCAACCTGAGTGAGGTTGAACGACAGGAAATCAGCACCTGGGCAACCGGTTATGCCAACACTCTGGGCAGGAACTGATCAGACATTTGACTGACAGCCGGTTTGTTTTGACCTTGCTTATTCAACATCAGTGCTTTCGTCCGTTTTTTCATCTGAACTGGCCAATATGGCTTTCATGGCCAAACGATTGATTTTCCCTGACGGCAACATGGGCAAACGATCTGTATATTCGATGATTCTGGGCACTTCGTGAGCCGGCAGCACATCTGTCATCTGCTGCCATAATACAAACAGTTCACTGATCTGCAACTCATGTTGCACCACCAGCACGTGTTCATCACCGGCAAAGCCTGGTTTAGACGAAATCATAAAAGGATAGGGGATAAGCGGTTCTAGTTTCTGTTCAAGCAGTACAGGGTGTATTTTGTGCCCTGCGCTGAAAATCACATCATCAGCCCTGCCAATGATCTGAAACCCGCCTGATGAATCAAAACGCACAAGATCGTTGGTCACCACCAGTTCGCTGCTCAAGAGCGGAGCGTCAACCACAAGGCATTGCCTGTCATCAGCCCTTAATGAAATGTCTTTAAGCGGACTGTACCACTTGCTTTTGTCGGAGCCATTAATCTTTCTTAATGCAATGTGGCTGAGTGTTTCCGTCATTCCATAGGTATGCCAGCATGAGGTTTTTACTTCCTGCAAAGCGTGTTCGGTTTTTTGATCGAGCGAACTGCCTCCGATAATTAAGGTGTTAACAAGTTCGAGTCTTTCAGGATTCTGCCTCAGGGTTTCCGCAACCTGAAGAGGAACCATTGCTGTGAAACTGACAGATTCGTTCAATGTAGCCAGAGGATTAGCACTTACATTGGTGGTTATCAGTTTAAACCCTCCCAGTATTGCCCTGATGATCATCATTTTACCTGCGATGTATTGCGGTGACAGGCAAAGCAGGGCCGAATGCCCTTCATTCAGGCCGAAAAATCGGTTTGTCATTGCTGCGCTGTTCATCATCATGCCTTTAGGGACCGAAATCATTTTGGGTGGGCCGGTCGAACCTGATGTCTGTTGTTTGATAAAGTCATCACTGTTATACCAAAAGTTGAGGAAATGAAGCACTTCAGTGATCAAAGGATCCTGTTCACGGGAAATAAAACCCTTGATTGAGGTTTTGTCAATCAGTTCGTGATTGAGTCTGAGCGCATTTTTTTCCGGATGCTGAGTCATACAGAGGAACGGGGGTGTTTCCAGGCTAGTTCGGGAGTGTGAAACAAGGCGGCATTTTGTACCTGCAAGGGCGAAAGAAGGTTGTTGGTATATAGCTGACCCGTGCCCAGGCCCTGTGGAATTGAGGTGTTTCGATCAGAAACCCATTGGGCGATGGCATTAAGTCCGATATTTGATTCGAGAGCTGAGGTGGCCCACCAGCCAATTCGTTTTTCGTTGGCCAAATGTATCCACAGATCCGCTTCATGAAGGCCGCCCAAGAGTGAAGGCTTCAGGATGATGTATTGTGGAGAAATGGTTTTCAGCATAGCAGCCCTTTCGTCTTGGTTGCAGATGCCGATCAGTTCTTCATCCAGTGCAACAGGAATTGGGCTTGTTTCGCACAGGCCGGCCATAACTTCCCATTGTCCGGGCTTCACAGGCTGCTCGATGGAATGAATGGTGAATTCGGAAAGTTGTTTGATCTTTTCGGCAGCTTCTTCCGGCCTGAAAGCCCCGTTGGCATCGAGCCTGATTTCGACCTCAGCTGGAGAATACCGGCTTCTGATGAAAGTAAGAAGTGTTAATTCGTCCTCAAAATTCAGCGCACCTACTTTGATTTTGATGCAGGTAAAACCGGCTTCAACCTTATTAATAAGCTGCTCTTTCATAAAATCCAGCGAACCCATCCAGATCAGCCCGTTGATTGGGATTCCTGCCAAACCTGAAGTAAACGCATTTTCTGTAAAAAGACTTTTGCCCCCAGTTGATAAGTCGTGTAAAGCTGTTTCAAAACCAAACCGTAGGGCAGGGTAAAGGTGTCCTTTCTTTTCTTTCCAATCAGGAAAAAGTTGTGGATTACTGCACAGGTATTCCAGCTCATTTTCAATAAGTTTCCTGTTGTCGGGACTTAAACCCGGGATCAGGCTGCATTCGCCCCACCCCCTGATTCCCTCATACTGATGATCTGAAACAGAGATCATCCACGATTCTTTTTGCTGTAACACACCCCTTGAGGTGCCTGCCGGCTGCAGAAAGTGCAATGGATAATATGTAAACCCTGCCTTAAGCATGTCAGAAATTGATGCCAATGGCAAAAAGCAGGGTCAGCAACAGTGTTTTCAGGGCGAGTTTTTTCAGGAAAGGATCCAGATCGGCTTTGTCGGTGGTCTTCATTATTTGAATCAGGTCGGCAACAAACAGGGGCAGGGTAAGCACAAACAGCCAGGCAGGGCCCTTAAGTCCTGATAAATAAACATAAGCCGCAAGCAGAATGAATGGAAGCATAACCAATATGATGTGGTACACACGTGCCCTGATAAAACCGAGGTTTACGGCAAGAGTAATCTTGCCGTTGGCACCATCATTATCCAGGTCACGCATATTGTTGAGATTCAGCACTGCTGCACTTAACATGCCGAGAGCGGCAGACGGCAGCAATACCAGCAGGTTCCATTCGGGTGTGGCCAGAAAATAGGTGCCCGAAACACCGGTTAGCCCAAAAAACAGAAAAACAAACAGGTCGCCCAGACCAACATAGCCGTAGGGGTTTTTCCCGACAGTATATTTAATGGCTGCTGCGATGGATGCAATTCCGAGCAGCACAAATAAGACGGCTATTGTATTGCTCAGACCGGCAACGCCAAAAATGAGCCACAGGCCGCTGGTCAGCGACAGTATGCTCATAAGGTGTATGGCACGCTTCATTTCTTTGCGGCTAATCTGGCCTGATTGTACCATACGGCTGGGGCCGAGACGCCCTTCATTGTCGAGGCCGGTTTTGGCATCGCCGTAGTCGTTTGCGAAGTTGGAGAGGATTTGCAGCAGAAGCGTTGTCAGGCCAGCCATGACCACAGCCCAGGAGTTAAAACCCGGGAACCTGAAGGCCAGTGCACCACCCATCCCGATGCTGGCAAGGGCCAGGGGTAAGGTGCGCAATCTTGCTGCTTTGACCCATGATTGTAGTGTTGCCATCCCTTATCAGGGGAATTTGGGGAACTGGTGAAAATCGGGATCGCGTTTTTCGAGGAAAGCATGCTTGCCTTCCTGAGCCTCTTCGGTGAGGTAGTATAAAAGGGTTGCGTTGCCTGCAAATTCCTGTAAACCAACCTGGCCATCCAATTCGGCATTCATCCCGAGTTTGATCATGCGCAAAGCCATCGGACTTCGTTTCATCATGATTTCGCACCATTCAACGGTAGCATCCTCAAGCTGCTCAAAGGGGACGACTTTATTGACCAATCCCATTTCCAACGCTTCCTTTGCAGAATAAAACTGATTGAGAAACCAGATTTCGCGCGCTTTTTTCTGTCCGACAATGCTTGCCAGGTAAGACGAACCCAGGCCGGCATCAAAACTTCCCACTTTTGGGCCAACCTGACCGAATCGGGCATTCTCCGATGCCACTGTCAGGTCGCATATTACATGGAGCACATGCCCGCCGCCTACAGCCCATCCGTTGACCATTGCCACCACAGGTTTTGGCATTGACCTGATTTTGCGCTGTACATCCAGCACATTGAGGCGGGGAATCCCGTGCTCGTCAATATAGCCGCCTTCGCCTTTAACCTGCTGGTCGCCGCCGCTACAGAAGGCTTTGTCGCCTGTGCCAGTGAGTATTATTATGTAAATATCCTGGTTTTCGCGGCAAATATCCAAAGCATCCGCTATTTCGAATGTGGTTGTTGGCCTGAACGCATTATGCACTTCGGGCCTGTTGATGGTGATTTTACCAATATAGTTCCAACTTTCGAACAGTATATCCTTGTAGGTTTTTAAACTTTCCCATTGCCTTATGCTCTGCATAGTTATCTTTTTTAAGGTTAACAACTAAACGATTTTTTGGTTTCAATCGAAAGAATGTTTTTCTGGCATTCCGGAGCAAAGATAATCAGGCTTTGCGCAAAGGCAACAAATTTCAGTTTCCCAGTTCTTTGAAATAATTGCGGAGTGTTTGTGCACTGATGATTGCAGGAGTAATGATTTCGAGCAGCATTGGACTGTTGGCGTTCATGCTGAAAAATGCCGGTAATATGGCAATAAGTTGTTCTTCCGAAACAGCAACGGCTGTCCTGATGCCATATGCTTCAGCTACTTTAACAGCAGAAAGCTTGTGTGAGGCTTCAAAAAAGTCTTCGAGCAGCCCGGTTTGTTCAGGCCCTTCGAGATAACGGAAGATTCCCCCGCCACCGTTGTTGATGACAATGATCCTGAGGTTTGCCGGCAAATGCTTGTTCCACAGGGCGTTTGAATCATAAAAAAACGCCAGGTCACCAGTGATGAGCAGTGTGGGTTTGCCTGTTGCAACTGCTGCGCCTGATGCAGTCGAAGTGCAACCATCAATCCCGCTTGTGCCACGGTTGGAATCGAAACGGAATCCTGCAGGCCAGCCGAACAACTGTGCATATCGGATCACGGTGCTGTTGCCCAATTGCAGGTCAAAGGTGCCTGGAAGGTGATTAAGGATAGTTTCGAATACTTTCAGGTCAGACCAGTCGGCCTGGTGTAAGAATGTGTGGTGCCTCGAGCTTGCCTTTGCTGCAGTATCATGCCACATCCCGGCATAGTTTCCTGCGGCAGGTTTGAGCAACGGAAGGAGTTGCTGCATGAAATCAGATGCTGGCATGGGAATGCTGTGGCACAAGTGCTGATAGGTGTCCATGTGCAGCTCGGCTGGGTCAATGTGCCAGTGTTGCAAGGCTGGTGTCTTTCTCAAGAAGTCCTTGATCCGCTTCGAAACCACTGCTGTGCCAAAAGTGATCAGGATGTTGGGTTGGTGGATTTGAACCTCATCTTTCTTCATGGCACTCAGTGTCCGGTCAATGCAGCCGATAAATTTTTCGCCATGCAGGTTTGAGGTGGTTTCGGTGAGGACAACGGTGTTGTTGAAGTGCGAGATGCTTTGCAGGAGTTCATTCAGCGAAGGATCGGCTGGCATTTGCCCGGCCAGTATCATCACTTTTGGAGCGTTGTTCCATTCGTCTGCAAGCTGGCCGAGGGTTTTAATTGGCAAAAAGGTCTGCAGTCCGGTAAGCTGAATGTCCTTTTCGGGCTGTGTTCCCGTTATTCCGAAGCCATACAGTGGCTCAGCGAAGGGAAGGTTGATGTGTACCGGCCCAGCCACCGGGTAAACTGCCGCATTCAATGCCTCAGAAATCAGTCTGTCATAATACCAGATATCATCTTTGTTTACCAGATGTTGCGGAAGTGAAACACTTTTCTTTATAAAATGGCCGAAAACATTGTGTTGCCTGATGGTTTGCCCATCGCCCTGATCAATCCATGCGGCAGGTCTGTCGGCTGTGAGCACAACCAAAGGAATCCTCTGATAATAAGCTTCTGCCACAGCGGGAGCATAGTTGAGCACTGCCGAACCCGAGGTGCAGCAAACAGCCACAGCTTGCTGAAGCTGTTGGGCCATTCCGAGGGCAAAAAATGCCGCACTGCGCTCATCAACAACGGTGTAGCATTTCATCGCCGGACTTGAGCATAAGGTGGTTACTACAGGAGCGTTGCGCGAACCGGGCGACACAACCAGGTGGTTTATACCTCTGCCGCTTAGCAGTTGAGAAAGATGTTCTAATCCTGATTTGTCATGTAACATACTGCAAAGTTCTGAAAATTCATCCAACTTAAACATTCAGCAGACAAATGCTTCCGAAATTATGCGGGGTTAATGATCAACAGAACCTGTCATCAGCAAAGATCCACTGATTTACAGCATGATTTTGTTTGCAGGGATGGGCATTGACCGTGCGCGCTCAGAAACCTGAAATGAGCTCACATCAGATCAAGCAGGGTTTTGGCCTTATTCTCTGTTTCCTGCCATTCGTCAAGTGGGTCAGACGATTCGGTTATGCCCCCTCCTGAGTATATAAAACATTCATTATTAATAAACTGTGCGCAACGCAAATTGACAAACAAACTCAGGTTATGGGTGTCTGTTACAGGCCCAAGGAAGCCGGTGTAATAGCTGCGGTGGTGTTTTTCTGTACGCAGGATTATTTTTTTCGCCTCTCTGGTTGGTGTGCCGCACACGGCAGGGGTCGGATGCAGTGCCTGTGCAAGGCCGATGCCGCTTAAATGCTGTGGAATGCGAAAACGAAAGGTTGTTTTCAGGTGCACTACGGGACCTGCAGGGTCATCGGCGGGACCTTTGATGGCCACTGCACTGATGCCGGCTTTTGTGAGTGTTTCTTCAATCATTTCCGACACAATTGCCTGCTCAATAAACTCTTTTTGTTCCCATGGCCGTTCAGGCTTTCCATTGGGGAGCGATTTGCGGGTTCCGGCCAGAGAAACAGTTTCAGCCATACCTTTCACAGTGCGCAGCAGGGTTTCGGGACTGGCACCGACCCAGTTTTGGCCTGCTCCGTCGCTGAACAGGTACACAAAAGCCCGTGGATATTTTTTAAGAAGATTGACATACAAGACATCAGGCTGTATTGATATGGGCAAGGCGATTACCCTTGAAAGAACAACTTTAGTGGCATTTTTTTGCTTTAAAGCATTGATGATTTGTTCAAAGCCGTTGATATAGTCCTGATAGCTTGATGTATAAGGCTTTTTGGGAGCAGGCCATCCATTGCTGTAAGGGCCAAAGGAAGGCACGGGCTGAGATGGTACATAGTCTTCAGATTTCCATTTGGGTTTTAAAGCCAGAATGGGGATACTGCTGTCAGGATTAAAGGGATGCATGACGAATGCCGGAAGATGATTTTGAAGTACATTAATGTCATTTAGTTCGATACATTCGCCTGCCCATGTGACAGCTTCGTTGGCTCCTGGTAATCGCCAAGAGGCAAAAGGGATGCTTTCCGACAGGAAATGACCTATGGTTTCGGACAACTGCATGAAGCTTATGTTCACAGGTTGCGTGCTATGATAAAATTAGTCAGGCGGCAGGTTGAAACAAGTTGTCCGTCATCATCCACGATGTCGATGTTCCACACATGCGTGTTTTTGCCCTGATGGATGATGCGTGCGTGGGCATGTACCCATCCGTTTCGGGCAGCGCGCACATGGTTGGCGCTCATATGGCTACCGCGGACATCGTTTTTGTCGAGGTCAACAATAAATGCTGAGCCTAAACTACCTGCGGTTTCGGCCAGGGCAAGGCTGCTTCCTCCATGCAAAATACCCATTGGTTGACGGGTTTTGTCGTTAACGGGCATACGGGCATGAACATAACCTAAAGTAACCTCAATGTATTCAATGCCTAATTGCTCCATCAGGGTGTTGCGGTTCATGGCGTTGAGTTCAGAAAGACTTGAGTTTGGGTTGATCATATGAAATTCTGTTCTTCAGTCTTTATATTTTTCGAAAATACAATCAGAATTTTTCACTGACTGTAGTGTAAAAATAGTAAACTTTTAGGCTTCGTAAATTCTTACTGTTAAAAACTCAGCCCCTGCTTGCATTCACAAATTCGTATTTGTCACCGTTTTTACGCCATATGATTGTAATGACATAAAGGTTTTCGCGTTTCCAGCCTGGGTCGGGAGTGGTGGTAAAGGTATAGGTGAATTCATTGCCGGCAACAGCTTCAACATCAATGGGAATTCCGAAAGTATTTTCAGTCATTCCGGCTCTGAGTACATGAGGATGAGGAACTTCTTCAGGCTTGCCTTTTTGCGCCCCCAATACGTTGTTTTCAATCAGATAAGCTGAAAGATAGAATTGTTCGTTTGTATCCTGAGTCTTGAAAAAAACTGTTTTGGTGAAAACAGACAACTGATCACCCTTAAACTGCGAAACAAAGCCGGTGTTTGCAATGGGAATCAGTTCTGCAAAATCGTTGACTGCGTTCACGCAGGCTGTTTTGGTGCCGCTATAACTGATGCCGCCTTCAACCAGAGCGTTTTTATTGCTGCCGTTCACATAAAAGGTTGGCCATCCCTGAAAAGGACTAAAACCTGAAACTAAATCAACCGATGTTTTAGTGAAAAAGAGTGAGTTGGTGCTGTTGTACATTGAAAAGGTGATGGCCTTGTCGCCGGTAAGTTCGATAAGTTCTTCATTCAGCATCCATCCCCAACTGCCACAAGGAGCACACCAGGTGGCGGTGAGCTTGTTCAGCAAGGCAGTGTTTTTACGTGCAACCACTATGTCGTTGATATTGGGGTCTGCTGCATCATCCTGCTTTTTGTTGCAGGCAAACAACAGACCCATTACAAGGCCGATGATCATTAGTTTTTTGTTCATGATCCCCAGTTTTCGCGGTCAAGGCTGCGGTATTGTATTGCTTCGGCCAGGTGTTCGGTTTTTATTGATTCACTGTCTTCCAGGTCGGCAATGGTTCGCGCCACTTTTAAGATGCGGTCATAGGCCCGTGCCGAAAGGCTCAGCCGTTCCATGGCGTTTTTGAGCAGCAGCCGCCCCGTATCGTCAATATCACAATAGGTTTGAAGCATTTTGCTCGACATCTGTGCGTTGCAATACACATTTGATTTGCCGGCAAATCGGTTCTCCTGAATTTTTCTGGCTTTGATGACCCTGTTTCGGATTTCTTCACTTTTTTCGCCGTTTCTTCTGTCGGCGAGGTCCTTGAAAGGTACCGGCACAACCTCAACATGCAGGTCAATTCGGTCCATGAGTGGGCCGGAGATTTTGTTCAAATATTTCTGCACAATGCCAGGACTGCAGACACAATCCTGTTCAGGATGGTTGTAGTATCCACAGGGACAGGGGTTCATGGCAGCCACGAGCATAAAACTTGCCGGGAAGTCAACAGAAATTCGTGCCCGCGAAATGGTCACAATACGGTCTTCCATGGGCTGGCGCATCACTTCGAGCACTGAGCGTTTAAATTCGGGTAATTCATCGAGGAAGAGCACCCCATGATGGGCAAGGGATATTTCGCCGGGCTGCGGATAGGTGCCGCCACCAACGAGACCAGCATCCGAAATGGTGTGGTGCGGGCTCCTGAATGGCCTTACCGAAACAAGTGCCTTGTTCTGTCCCAGTATTCCTGAAACAGAATGTATTTTGGTGGTTTCGAGTGCTTCTTCAAGGTTGAGTGGAGGCAATATAGAAGGTAATCGTTTGGCCAGCATGGTTTTGCCAGAGCCGGGCGGGCCGATCAGGATGACATTATGTCCTCCGGCAGAGGCAGGCACCAGTTTCTGATGCGGATAGCTGAAGCTGCCATTGAGGTACACCACATCAAATCCGGTGTTCATGGCATAGTTTTCAAGCAGGAACACCTCTGCAACGAATCCCCAGGCAAAACCGGCATCCACGCCCAATCGCTCATAACCCTCCGCGTCAGGTTTTATCCACCCGATGTTAGGCCCCACCTTAAATCCAAACTGAAAGGCCTTGTTCTGCGAAAGGAGCAGCGGCGCTGTGAATACAAGCAGCAAGGCTGCCAACATTATCTTCTTTTTCATTTCCGGCAATTTTGGGTAAAATTAATATGAATAATCATTACTTCTCCCTGTTCCAAAGGCTAACTTATCCATACAACATTGTTAATAGAGTTCATCATGCCAAGCCACTGAATGCATGTAGCACTATGGTAGCTTTCCATAAAGAATCATAAGCTGACAAATTCCTGATCGTTCAGCCGGATTGAAAACAAAACGATAAAAAAATCCTGATAATTCACAGCGAAGCATGGCAAATATCCAATCAATTATTACTTTTGGAACATCATTCAGAG
>Ga0351874_1196_pt1 | contig 11248 bp, 7 predicted proteins | sample BONcelFGM3001C13_FD_206790 | JGI IMG/M metagenome (GOLD analysis project Ga0351874, IMG submission 206790) | Enriched cells from coal bed in the Powder River Basin, Montana, United States - BONCAT cells FGM rep3 HSBNCT.FGM.300.1.C13 ...
CGTGGCGGTAGCTCTCCGGCAAAGCGCGGCGGATCAACTCCGGCTTATTGACGAGCTTCTCGTTGTCCTCCTCGGTGATAATGCGGTCAAAGTAGTGCGTGAGCCCGAAGTGGTTCAATATCGCCATGGCGGGTCGCACGGGCTTGCTGGTGGCCAGCGCCACATACACGCCGCCCGCGCGCAGCATGCGCAGAATGCTGCGGATGTGCGGGTACACCGTATACAGGTACATGCCCTCGCGGTTGAAGTGATCCACATAGTAGCCGATGGCCTCGCGCGCGGTGCACTCGTCCAAACCCAGAATGTCCATCAGCGATACCATCAGCGGCGGGCCGATGACCGCGCGCAAGTCGACACCGGCGGGCACCTTTGCACCTACCCTGTCCAGCGCGTGGCGCATGGACTGGAGTATGCCCTGATCCGAGCAGGTCAGCGTGCCGTCCAGGTCGAACAGCACCGCGTCGTAAGGGAAGCTGTACACGTAGCATGCTCCTTTATCAGTCGTTGGAACGATCCGCAGCGTCGCGGGGCGGCACGCAGGGCAGCAAACCGCCCTGCGTAAGCCCGAACACACGTTGCGGCGGGGTTTGGCAAATGAGGTCCGCCACGCCCGATGTGACCTCGTCGCCCGGCGTGAGCCATGCCACGCCCGGCGGGTAGCGGCCAACGCAGGCAGCGGATATCCGCCCCACCGCCTGTGAGGGGGGCACCGGTTCCTGCGCTGAGAATGCCGCCTGGGAAAGCGGCATGTGCCGCGGCGGCCAGACGGGCGGGCGGAACGGCGGCTCGGCGGCTCCGTCGCGCGCGGGCAAGTCGCCGACGGCCAAGCGCTCGCGGTGCCACGCGGTGAAGCGCAGCGCGCCCAGCAGCCTTGTGAGCACCCGCCGGTTGCCCTTGAGCGGCAGAATGCACACAATGTGGCATCCGTCGCTCATTTCCACATCCAGCCCTCGCTCGGCCAGCCTTTCAGCCAGCAGCTCGCCGCCCTCCGGCGCGCGCAGCACCAGCCGTAGCGGATCGTAGCGGCAGCCGTCGGGCGGGTTGGTTTGCCCGTCCATATAACCCAGCGGTGCGGCCTGCGCCCGCAGGCGGTTCAACCGCCGCGCCAGCGCCTCGCACGCGGCGCGCCCGCGCGTGTCCATCCACGCGCGCGCCTCGTCCAGCGCCAGCATGGTGATAAACGACGGGCTGCTGGTCTGCACCAGCCGCAACATGGCGCGTAGGCGCGTAACATCCACGCCCGCCATGGCATGCAGCCAAGCCCCCGCCGTAAGGGCGGGCAGCGTTTTGTGCGCGCTTTGCACAAACAGGTCCGCACCGCGCGTGCCCGCGTTGGGCAGGTCGGCGCGCCAGTTGAGGTACGCGCCGTGCGCCTCGTCGCACAGCAGTAGCTTGCCGCGCGCGTGCGCCTCGCGGGCGATGGCGGGCAGGTCGCCATACAGGCCGTAATAATCGCCGTGTAGGGCGAAAACCGCCGCCGCGTCGGGCCGCGCGTCCAGCGCGCAGGCAAAGGCCTGCGGCGTTGTGTACAGCCGCCCTTCGGCGGTAAAGCTGGTCTCCGCGAACACAGGCTCAATGCCTGCCACGGCGCACAGATTGAGGGTGCTCAGGTGCGCGTTGCGCGGCAACACCACTGCCCCGCCACGCCCGCAGGCGTACAGCAGCATGGCATGCACGCCCGCCGTGCTGCCGCCCGTCAGCAGCAGCGTGGCCGCGGCCCCTGCGCTTCGCGCGGCCAGCCCCTCCGCCTGTGCGATGGCCCCCGCCGGGCGGTACAGGTCGTCGGTCACGGGCAGCTCGGTGGTATCCCATCGATAGGGAGCAAAGCCGTGCAGCGGCGCTCGCCCGCCGGTCGCGGGCATGTGCAGCGACGTGCGCCTGGAAACCCGCCTGAGCAGGTCTCGCATAGGCCTGTGCATTCGCCGCGCCTCCTTCTGGGTTGTCACGTTTTATAAGCATAGCAAAAAAACGGGCCGGATGCAAGCGCTCGTTGCCCGCCGCGGTTCAAACCAAACCGGCGGCCCGCATTGTTACAGGCGGCGCTTGCACTGGCTTTGACAACTGTGCTACAATAGGAAACAGTTTGAAATGCGCCGAGCGAGCCGCATGCCCGCGCCCCGCCGTGAAAGGAGCCATGCCGTGAAACGCCGCCGATGGTTCGCCCGCGCGCTTGCGCTGCTGTGCGCGCTTGCGCTGTCCGCCGCCTGCGCGGAGGGAACCGTTGCGCTGGATGATATCGGCCTGCGCTATACGCCCGCCGAGGATGAGCGCTGCCTGACCCGCACGGCCATGCCGACGGAGGTGCTTGCCACGCTGGGCGCAGACGCGGCTTCGCTGGCCGCCGCCATGGAGGGCGACGGGCTGTATCTGGTAAGCCTTTTGCCGGATGGCCGTCAGTTTACACTCGCTGTATCGCCCAAGCCCGCGGGCATAGCGGCGGACAACGCCTGGCATATGACTGCGGAGGAGAAGGCGCTGTTTTTGACCGCGATGGCGCGCGCGGGCGACTTTGGCGCGGCCAGCTGGCAGGAAAACGGCTATGCGCTGTTTTCGGCCTCCGCGCAGGCCGAGGCGGGCGCGCGGCTGAGCTATGCGGGCCTGTCGCTGGCCACGCTGTATCTTGGGCGCGTTTATGCGTTTCACATGGACATCATCGGTCGAGCGCCCGCACAGGCGGATATCGACCTGTTGACCGCCGCGGCGGGCCGCACGCTGCTGTTAGGCGCGCACACCCGTGCCGAAGCGGAGGACCCCGCCGCAACGCCGCAGCCCCTCATGCTGCCAGACTTGCAGGTGAAGGCTGGCACCGCCACTGTCACCTCCGTACTGAATGACCTGCCCCTGACACTGGACCCCGTGCCCGACACCGTGGGTATCACACAGGTAACCCTGTCCGGCACGACGGTGCCCTACGGCTACCTGCGCTACGCGGTGGGCGATACAACCTCCTCGCGCATCAAGGCGGACGAAACCGGCGCGTTCCGCTTTACCGTGCAGGGCCTGACCGGCAACGCCGCCAACCTGATTGAGCTGACCGCCTTCAAGGGCGACGTCAAAACCGTCGTGCGCATAGGCGTCACGGTGGATTGGCAACAGGTGCCCTTCACGCTGGAAACCGCGGCGCATACCGACGCTAAAACGCTTACACTGCGGGGCCTTACGCTGCCCAATGCGAGCGTGAAGCTCCTCAGTGGGCGCGGCACCGGCAGCATCGTCGTGGCGGAGGACGGCACCTTTGCCGTTACGCTGACCCTCGGGCGCATCGGCCAAAACGCGTTCACTCTGCAGGCGCAGGCGGCCGGTTACCACCGCACCGATTACAGCTTCAGCGTAACCCGTACCCAGAGCGCGGACGAGGCGCTCGCCGCCCTGCACAAAGCCGCGCGCAAGACCGACTATGCTAAGCTGACCGCCAAGCCCGCCCTCTACGCCAGGCGCGTGGTGTCTTTAACTGGTGTGGCGAGTCAGTTGCGCTTTGCGGACGGGCAGGCATCCTTTGTGCTGACCTCCGACGCGGGCGCGCGCTACGCCGTGCGCTGCGACGATCTGTTGGCCGTGACCGACGGCGCGAACGTGTCGCTACTGGGCACGCTCACCGGCGAAACCTCCAGCGCGGAGGGGCTGCCAACCCTTACGCTGGAGGCCTTTGTGCCATGACGGCCCGATCTGATAAGGAAGGTGTTACCTTGCGCAAATGGATACTGGGCGCGCTGCTGGCGCTACTGTGGCTCGCGCTGCCGAATGCTGCAGCCCGCGCCGAGACGTATGTGTTTGACCAACTGCTGGCCTCTGTGGTCGTACCGGACACCTATGTGGTGATCACCCCCGACAACGTGGCCGCCAATGCCGAGTGGCTGCAAGCCCGTGGCATCGCCTCGGAGGACGCGGCCAACGATATGCTGGCGCGCGGCGTGCTGCTGCAATGCTGGAACGCGGAGGGCGACACGCGGCTGGAGCTGACCGCCGTCCAGAATGACCGCACGCTCAATGTGTTCGACATCAACGAGCAAACGTCGTCTGTACGCGCGAAATACCGCCTTTCGCACTACCCCGACAACGACGATATCGCCTCCGGCCGCGAGTATCTGAGCGCGGATTGGAAAAACACGAAGGAAGGGCGTTTTCTGATCCTGCGCTACATCCAGCGCGCAAACGGAGAACTTGACCATCGCGGCCTGATGCGCCGCACCATCCGCAACGGTTTTGAAATCACCTTCGACATGCAGGTGTACGGCCGCGCGCCCAGCAACAAGGACAACAGCGCCCTCAACAAGGTGTGGGAGTCATTCCATTTCGTGGAGGTGCAGCCGCTGCCCGCCGCGGCCAGCGCCAAGGTGAACATCACCGAAGCCCCGCCCGCCGAAACCAACGAGCCTTCGTTCAACCTTGCGGGCACCGCCGCATCGGGCGTCAGGTTTACCGCCGTGGTGATGGGCCTGAGCTACCCCAACCCCATGCTCACCGAGGCGGAGGTGGGGGCCAATGGCAAGTTCAAGCTGCCCATCAAACTGCCCAAGGAGGGCGTGTTCATGGTGACCGTGACCGCCGAGTTAAACGGCGAGGAGGTCATGGAGCTTGCCTACCCGGTAACCTATCAGCGCACGCTGCTGACGGTAAACGTGACCACCGCCGTGCCCGAGCAGGTGACCGCCGATACATTCACCATTTTGGGTACCTCCACCCCCGGCGCGACCATCCAGATCTTTGTGAATGACGAGGCCGTGGACACCAAGAAGGTAACCGCCGCGGGCCGCTTCAAAGTGGAGGTGGACACGTCTGCGGAGGGCGAGTACGCCGTGGTGCTGGCTTTCAGCAAAAACGGGTTGGCGGACCGGCGCGTCAGCTATGCGTTCGCGCGCGTATGGTCGCAGGCGGACATGATCCGCCAGCTGAAAAGCGAAGCCATATCGCCCGGCTACGGCACACTGACCAACAAAATCGCGGGCTACGACGGGCGCATCATGGGCTATAAGTGCTACCTGCTGGAGGCTACGCAGGCGGGCGAGGACTGGATCCTCAAAATGGCACTGACCAAAAAGGGCGACGCCTACAGCGGCATTCTGCTGGTGACCACCAACGAAGCGCCCACCGTGGCGGTGGGTACGCGCGTGATGATGTACGGGCGCTGCGTGGGTATGTCCGTGCCCGTGGACGAACCTTCCGAAACCAGCGAGCCCGCAAAGGGCGAATCCTACCCCTGTTTTGAACTTCTGCTGCTGACCGAGCTGTAAACCCGCGCGGGCCACGCAGACCCAAAGGCGGCGCACCCGCGCAAACGGGCGCGCCGCTTTCGTTTGCGGCGCGGCGGGCGGGCGGCGCTTGTGGATTGCGCGCGTTGCGTGTATACTGGCCTTATCAACCGCAAGGATGGTGCCTATGGCATTTTTACCGATTACGCGCGCTGCGTGCGAACAACTCGGCTGGGATGCGCCGGATTTTGTGTTCGTCGTGGGCGAAGCGTACGTGGATCACCCCTCCTTCGGGCAGGCGATTATCAGCCGCGTGCTGGAACGCGCGGGCTACCGCGTGGCGATGCTTCCCTTGCCCGCGTTTCACGACGATACCGATTTCAAGCGTTTCGGGCGGCCAAGGCTTGGCTTTCTGGTGACCGCGGGCGTGATTGACAGCATGGTGAATCACTACACCGTCGCTAAAAAACGCCGCAGCACCGATGCCTACGCCCCCGGCGGGCAGGCGGGCCTCAGACCGGACAGGGCCACCACCGTGTACTGCAACCGCATCCACCAGGCCTATGCGGGCGCGCCCATCCTCATCGGCGGCGTGGAAGCGAGCCTGCGCCGCTTTTCACACTACGACTACTGGGACGACAAGGTGCGCCGCAGCATTTTGACCGACACCGCCGCCACGCTGCTGATTTACGGCATGGGCGAGGAAACGGTTTTACAGGCGGCGGCCTTTGTGCGCGACGGTATGCCCGCCGAGCGCTTGCCCGCCCTGCGCGGCTGCTGCTACATGGCCAAGGAACCGCCGCCGGACGCGGTGTTGCTGCCCGCCCATGCCGAGGTGGCGGGCGACAAGGCCGCCTACGCGCGCGCCTTTATGATTGCCTATGACGAGCAGGACGCAGTGCGTGGCAAGCGCCTGTGCCAGCAGCAGGACGCCCTGCGCTTTGTGGTGCAGAACCCACCCGCGCCGCCCCTCTCCCCCGATGCGTTGGACGACGTGTACGCCCTGCCCTACGAGCGCGCCGCGCACCCTGTGTACGACGCGTTGGGCGGCGTGCCCGCCTTAAGCGAGGTCAAGTTCAGCATATCAGCGGTGCGCGGTTGCTACGGCGCGTGCAATTTCTGCGCCATCACCTATCATCAGGGGCGTGTGGTCACCTCCCGCAGCGAGGATTCTATCGTAGAAGAAGCGCGCCTGCTCACCACCCTGCCGGATTTCAAGGGCTACATCCACGACATTGGCGGCCCCACCGCCAACTTCCGCGAGCCCGCCTGCGACCGGCAGCTCACGAAGGGCTGCTGCAAAGACAGGCAGTGCCTCACCCCCAAGGCCTGTAAAAACCTGCGCGTAAGCCACGAAGGGTTGGTGCGCATCCTGCGCCGCGTGCGTGCGCTGCCGCGTGTCAAGAAGGTGTTCATTCGCTCAGGCGTGCGCTTCGACTACGTGATGGCGGACCCCGACCCCACCTTCCTGCGCGAACTGGTCGAGCACCACGTAAGCGGGCAGCTCAAGGTGGCACCGGAGCACATCAGCCCCGCCGTGCTGGACACGATGGGCAAACCCCGCCGCGCGGTGTACGACGCGTTCGTGAAACGTTACGAGGAGCTCAACGCCCGCCTGGGTCTGCGGCAATACCTCGTGCCCTATCTGATGAGCAGCCACCCGGGCTGCACCCTTGCGGACGCGGTAGCCCTCGCGGAGTACCTGCGCGACACGGGCCACCAGCCCGAGCAGGTGCAGGATTTCTACCCCACGCCTGGCACGCTGAGCACCGCCATGTATTACACGGGGCTGGACCCGCGCACCATGCAGCCCATCTATGTGCCCCGCACCGCACACGAAAAGGCCATGCAGCGCGCGCTGATGCAATGGCGCTCGCCCCAGAACCACGCGCTGGTGCGCGAAGCGCTTAGGCTGGCGGGCCGCGAGGATCTGATCGGCTTCGGGCGCGACTGTCTGGTGCCCCCGCGCGAGCTGGCCGCCCGCCGCACAGGCGAATCACGGCAAGGTGTGCCCCCAGGCTCCGCAAAGCCCGGCCACGCAACCCCGCGCGCCATGGCGGGCCAATATGGAAGCGAAACGGGCGCACGGCAGAGCAGCCAGCCCGGCAGCGCTACGCACGGCCCCCGCGCCAAGTCAGGCACAGCCGCACAGGCGGCGGGCACGGGCGGGCAGCGGCACAATACCAGCGGGCATGCAACGCCCGCACAGGGGCAGCGGCAGGGCCAAACCGGCGCGTCCAGAGGGCGCAGCGGGCCCGCAACCATGGGCAGCGGCTCACGCAGGCGGCGGGGCTGACGCGCCGTCAATGCCGTCTGACCGGCAACGCAAAGGGTCTTATGCGATTTCAAAATGTAAACGCGACGAAGCTCACGCGCGGTGTTATGCTGTGGCGAGGAGCGGAAGCGAAGGCGTAGCGGGGCTACGTAGCGCTTTCACAACGAAGTCACGGGATCAAAGCGCTGTGCGATGGAAGCGTTTATGCTTACAAAGAGAAATACACATGCAAAACCCGCACGCCGGTCAACGGACGTGCGGGCTTCGGGTATGCAGGTCGGTCAGATTTATGCGGTTTCAGCGCATCAACGCATGCCCCTCACGGGCTTTGACCCCATGGCCTCAATGCGCTGACCAATTGCGTCAGTCTTACAGCCCCAGATCAGCCTTGTCGTAGTTCAGGCGCGAGGTGTATTGCAGCGTAATGCTTTCCTCGTACATGCGGTTCAGGTTCAGCGCAATGCGCAGGCTTTCCGTCGACCACGAAGCGCTCAGCGTGCCCCACTCCACATAGGCCTCCACCGCATCCGCGCCGAAGGGGTCGCTCTCCGGTGCGCCCAGCGTGGCTTCAAGCGCGGCGAGCGCTTCGCGGAACGCAGCGATGTTGTCCTCGGTGGGCATCAGCGAAAAGCTGACCGTGCTCAGACGGCTTGCCATCTGGCTGTTGTTGCGGTCAATCTGCACGTACAGGCTTTCCGCCGTAAGCGCCGTGCCGGGGATCGGAACATTTTCAAATGAGTATTCCACTGCGCCGTTGTACCAGTCCGAAAAATCGGGCTTCAGCGCGGCCAGGGCAGGGTCTGCGGCGAAAGCGGCGCTCACCTGTTCGCCGTCCATGCCCAGCGCGAGGCCGAAGGGCAACACGGCGGTTTCCGCCGCCGCCAGCACAGGGATGAGCAGTACAAGCGCCATCAGCAGCGCGATGATCTTCCGTTTCATGATCCCTCACTCCTTTTCATACCGTAACGCGGCTTGCACAAAGCCTACAGCGGCGGGTCCGTTCGCGTGCGGCCGCCCTCTGTCGTTATCATACTGTAGGCACGGGTCAATGTCAATCGACAATCGTCATAAATTTGTAACATTCATGCTGTTACGCTTTTGTTACTCAACCCCTGCTATACTGTCGTTGAACCTGCAAATCACCACAGATGACATAAAGGAGGCCTCCCCCATGAAAAAGTTCTTCGCCTTACTGATGACCCTCGCCTTGCTTGCCCCCGGCCTTGCCGCCGCGCAAACCGCCCCCGCCACCGTGACCATCACCTTCGTTGAAAACCCCACCACCGGGTATACCTGGGCCGTCAAGAGCAGCGACGAGGCCGTGCTGGCCGTTGTGGACAACGGATACATGGCCGGGGAGAATGCCGAGGGGCTGGAAGGCGCGGGCGGCACCCACAGCTGGACGCTCACCGGCAATGCCGAGGGCGACGCCACCGCGACCTTCACGTTCGGGCAGGCATGGGACGGCGGCGAAGTAGCCGCCACCATCGTGTACACCGTTCATGTGGACGCGGCGATTGCCGTGGCCGTAACCGGCGTAACGGGCAACCCGGAGCAGTATGACCCGATGAAGGGCACCGTTCTGCTGCTGGAGAACCCCACCACCGGCTACACCTGGGCTTATAAGGCCAGCGCCGAGGGCATCCTCACATTGGACAGCGACACGTTCATCCCGCCGGAGGCAGGCGAGGGCAAAGAAGCGCTGGCAGGCGCCGGCGGCACGCACTACTGGGTGTTCAGCGGTGCGGCCGAGGGCGACGTGACCCTGACCTTCGGCTATGCCCGCTCCTGGGAGGAGGGCGTGGAGCCCGAAGCGACGGTTCTCTACATGTTCCATGTGTCCCCCGACCTGCACGTGACGCTGATAGCGGTTGGCGGCGATTATGCCGCGTACGACCCCATGATGGCCGATGCGGAGAAGTAACGGGCAACAACGTTTCCATCCATACGCAAGGCCGCGACCCGCAAAAGCGGGCCGCGGCCTTTGATGTGTGCGAGGTAGGTGCCAGGCATGGCGCACCGAAGCGGCATGGTCATATGCCGCAGCAGTCGGACAGTTTCAAGCAGCGGCGCAGCCTTTGGTGTTTGCGGGGCGGGCGGCACGGCGACAGGCGGCGGCGTGGCCTACCCCCATGGAGCGTTAGCTGTACCGCGTCCGTTTCACAGCGTGTCCGCAAAGGCGGCCAGCAGCCCAAGGTCCCACAGCAGCGAGCTGGTCAGGTATTTATCGCGGATGTCGCGCGAGCAAAGCAGCGCGTCGCGCACATCCTGCGCGCCCTCGCCGATGTCGGCGGGGCGCACGGGCATGCCCACCGCCCGCATCAGGGCTTCGGTCTGCGCGGTGTCCGGCAGTTCATCCGCCATGATGCGGGTGATTTCGTCCCAGTTGGCTAGAATGCGCTCCAGCCGCTCGGCGTGGCGGGCGGGGTCGTTCTTGTGCCAGAGGGTGTTTTCATTGTCGATAAGCTGTTGCGCCGCACCGCCGAACACCCGCCGCACATCGGTTTCCCACGCGGCGGCGCTGAAGGCGCGCATAGCGCTCTCGGCGGTTTCGCGGCTGGGCCGCACGCTGCGCAGGCGGTCGTACAGGCGCAGGGTGAGCAGCGTGCCCACGCCCACCTGCAAGCCGTGCAGCTCCATGGGCTGGCCGCGCTCCAGCGCGAACATCTCCCACAGGTGCGAGAAATAGTGCTCCAGCCCCGAGGCGGGCCGCGATACCTGCGCCATCGCCATGGCGATACCGCTTAAAATCAGCCCTTCCGCCACGGCCCCCACCACCTCGGGGTCGCGCTCCATCAGGCGCGGCGCGGCGGCCACGATGGCGGCAAGCGACCTGCGCATCAGCGCCGCGATTTCCGGGCAATAGTATTCGCCGGTCACGATAGCAGAAATGCGCCACTCGCACAGCGCGATGTACTTGGCCAGCATATCGCCCAGGCCAGCCCACAGCATTCGCGCGGGCGCGTCCTTCATGATGAGCGTGTCCGCCACGACCGCGCCCGGGCAGGCGTTGTACAGCGTTCCCTTGACGCGGTTTACGATCATCGAGGCGGAGTTGGAGGCATAGCCGTCCATCGAAGGCGCGGTGCACAGTACGGCCTGCGGCAGGCGCAGCGCGTGCGCCAGCACCTTGCAGCAATCGTTGATCACGCCTGAACCCACGGCCAGCACGCCGTCGCACGTTGGGTCAAACGCCATGCACAGGCTGCCCACGGCACGCTCGTCCGGCTCAACCTGCGGATTTGACAGCTCAAACACCGTGTAGGTAACCCCCGCCGCGCCCAGCGCAGCCAGCGCCTTGCCAAGCGCCGCCTGCCGCGTGTTGCGGTCGCACACCACAAAGGGGCGCTTGCAGCCGATGGCGTTAAGCGCCTCGGGGAGGCTGTGCACCGCGCCGCGCCCGATGCGCAAAAACCGCAACCCCGCGCGGTGCTCGCGCCCACAGGCACAGTCCCGTCTGTCCAGCTCAATCAGTTCGTTCAGCGACATCTCTGCCAGCGTTGTCATTTGCATATCCTCACTTCCGGCATCCCGCCCTGGGATGCCCTGTTTCGCACGGCTATTATATATTATACTGCGAAACGGCGCTTTCGTCACGCACATCACGCGCGCTGTACAGGCAACGCGTCGCGGATGTGTTCCGCCATAAGCACACCGCTTGGGCGAAGGTCTGTCAAGCCCCGCCGCGCGTTGCATTTTCCCCCGCCATCGCGTATAATTAAATATTGTGAAACGCAACGCAGGTTAAGGAAGTGGACGCATGAAACTGGGTATCGTCGGATTG
>Ga0351874_1199_pt1 | contig 10613 bp, 3 predicted proteins | sample BONcelFGM3001C13_FD_206790 | JGI IMG/M metagenome (GOLD analysis project Ga0351874, IMG submission 206790) | Enriched cells from coal bed in the Powder River Basin, Montana, United States - BONCAT cells FGM rep3 HSBNCT.FGM.300.1.C13 ...
ATGTAAATCTTGCATGGGAAAAAATGTTAGGATTCTCAAAAAGAGAAGTTATCGGAACTTTTCTGGGTGACTACATAACTTCTAAATCTAAGCAAAAATTTCCGGAAGTCTTTGAGAAATTCAGATCTACTGGCTCTTTAATTGCGTATGAATACGATATGATTTGTAAAGACGGCTCAGTAATAACAATTTCTGCCACCGGAACAATCAATTATAATGAACTTGGAGAAGTTGACCATACCCAATGTATACTTTACAATATTACTGAAAAGAAAAAATCAGAGCGTCTTATCCAAATAGCTGAAGAAAGATATAAAGCAATAATTGGAACAGCAATTGACGGATTTGTTGTAATTGATATTGAAGGTAAATTTAAGGAGGTTAATGATGCATTATGCAAAATGTTGGGTTACGAGGAAGAAGAATTATTAAAAATGGGACTTCCCGATATTGAATATGAAGAGACACCTGAAGAGACTAAAAAACATATTCAAAAAATAATAAAAAATGGTTATGATCGCTTCGAAAGCCGCCATGCACGCAAAAATGGAGAAATAATTAATGTTGAAGTAAATACAATTTACTTACCCGCAACAAATAATTTCCTCGCATTTTTTAATAATATTACTGATGAAAAGAAAGCTGAGGAAATTTCACATCGAAATTTGGAAAGACTTTCTGCTCTAACAGAATCAATTGCACAAGGAATTCTTTTTGAAAACGAAAGACGTATAATAGCATTTGCTAATCAAACATTTTGCCAATACTTCGGTATTCCAAATCCGGAAATGTTAAAAGGATTCGATTGTGCCGCCGCTTCCGAGATGAGTAAATCACTCTTCGCTAATCCCGATGAATTTATTTCCGGTATTAATAGAGCAATTACTGAAAAACATGTTGTATATAATGAAATACTCTATCTTGTTGATGGACGCATCTTCGAACGGGATTACATACCTATTAATATCAATGGAAAAACAACAGGCAACTATTGGATTTACCGCGATGTTACAGAACAAAAAAATGCCGAAAGAATATTAACCAAAACTGAGGAACAACTTCGTTATGCAATCGATGCTTCAACCGATGGTATTTGGGATTGGAATTATGAATCCGGCGAACTCACCTGGAATAATCGCAGTTATGAAATGTTCGGCTATGCCATTAATGAGTTCCCCCTGAGTTTTGAAAAATGGTATGAGTTAGTTCATCCGGATGACAGAGAGTTGACGTGGAAAGCTATTCAGTCTCAAATTAATGAGGCAAACGGAAGGTGTTCTGTTGAATATCGTATTGAATGTAAAGACGGAAGTTATAAGTGGATTATCGAGAAAGGAAAGCCTGTTGAAATTAATCATGATGGTTCATACAAAAGAATAGTTGGAACTCATACAGATATTACAAAAAGGAAAAATGCTGAAATAGCTCTATTGGAAAGTGAAAATAAATATAGAACTGTTACTGAAAATGTATTCGATTTGATTACTCTTATCAATTTAGATGGAAATTATGAATATTGTAACAATTCTTATGAAACAACACTCGGTTATAAACCTGAAGAGTTGATTGGGAAAGATAGCTTTAGCCTGGTTGATCCCTCTGAATTAGATAAAGTAACGCATCATAGGAATCAACTCTTTAAAACTGCCGATCCACAAGAAATCACTCTAAATATTGTTTGTAAGGATGGCAACATAAAAAAGATTTTTCATCGTGTAAAATTATTAACGGATGAGAAGAATAATCCATACAAAATATTTATTATAGCTCAAGATGTGACTGAGAAATTATTAAGCGAAGAGAAGTTAAAAAAACAAGTCGATTTATTAAACAAACTAAGCGAAAATATTCCGGGGGCAATTTTTCAGTATCAAAATTATCTGAACGAAAGATCAGTCCTTCACTTTGCAAGTAAAAACATATATAATATTTATGAAGTTCGTCCTGAGGAGATAAAAGAAGATGCCTCAATAATTTTAAAACGAATTCACAAAGATGATGTAAACCGCGTTATTACATCAATAAAAGAATCGGCTGAAAATTTAACTATTTGGGAATGTAACTATCGGGTTCTTCTTCCTTCAAAAGGTATTAGATGGATAAGCGGAATTTCCCGTCCAGAACGAATGGCAGACGGCAGCACGCTTTGGTATGGTTTCGTTTCTGATATAACTGAACGTATAAAATTCGAAGATTCATTAAACCTGGAAGCTATGCGTAACCGGATTTTTATGGATAGTGCACTTGATGGAATATTGATAATCAATCAAGAACACCGCGTGATCGACGTTAATAGACATTATTGCGAAATGAGCGGCTATACTAAAGCTGAACTTCTAAAAATGTATACATGGGATTATGAAGCAAGAATGTCTGAAGAAGAGATTTGCAAAAATTTTGCAAACCTTGAAAAAATAAGTGTAAAGTTTGAAACTATTCATAAAAGAAAAGACGGTTCCATTTTTGATGTTGAGGTTAGTGCAAATGGAGCATTGATTAATGATGAAGCATACATATTTACGATTGTGAGAGATATAACTGAAAGCAAAAAAGCTACAGATTTATTAAAACAAAACCAGCTTATGCTTCTGGAATCTCAAAAAACTGCACGAATTGGATATTACTATTTCGATATAGTAAATGATAAATGGACAAGTTCCGATATGCTGAATGACATTTTTGGAATTACTCCGGAATATTCAAAATCTTTTAACTCATGGCTTCTTTTAATTCATCCTAACGATCACGATATAATAAACTCATATTTTTCGGAATTATTAAAGAGACGAAAAAAACAGTTCAATAAAGAATATCGAGTTGTGGCAAAAAATAACGGAGCAGTAAAATGGGTTCATGGACTTGGTGTGTTGGAATATGATGAAGATGGAAATCTATTAAGAATGACCGGGGCAATACAGGATATTACCGACCGTAAAGTAAAAGAAGAAAAAATTATTAAACAGAACACTAAACTTTCCTCTCTTTTTGAGATTAGTAAAAATGTTTCTTCTACACTCGATGTTAAGTCAATTCTACAATCAACTACTGATAGTATCTGCGGAATTAGTGCCTTCGATAGTTCTGCAATTTACATTTTGGAAAGGGACTCTATTATTTTACAGGCAGCCACCCCGCCACTTCCGAAAGACTTCCCCGATTTTTTTAGAAAAGCCGAACTAAAAAATCATCCTCATATTAAAAATGCAATGTTTGAGGCGAAAACTATTATTATTGCCGATACGTTAACTGCCGAATTAACCGAAGAAGAAAGAGTTGTTTGCGAACAGAGAAACCTAAGAAGTATTTTATATTTACCCCTTCATACTTCAGAAGGAATACTTGGCTGTTTAATTGCAACATCAAATCTGCTTTATGATATTACAAAAGATGATGTTGAGATATGCGAAACAATTGCAAACCTATCAGCTTTAGCATTGGAAAAAGCACGACTATATGAATTTAGTCAGAAAAATATAATTGATCTTGAGTATCAAATTGGTGAACGGGTACGAATTGAAGGAGAATTAAAAGAGCAGTTAGAGGAAATCAATCGTTTTAATTTGTTAATGGTTGGCAGAGAAAATAAAATGATTGAATTGAAAAAAGAGATAAATGAACTATTGATAAAAATCGGATTACAACCAAAATATAGAATTGATGATAATTAATAATAGTCATTCCGACGAAGGTCGGAATCTAAGTGTTCGTGGTAAGATGCTAAAAAAATGCCAAAGCGAAAAGATAGACATAATAAGTTTTGTAGCTCGATCCGCCGCGGTGGATTTATGTCGAGACTATTATCAAAAATAATTTTAACAAAATCATTTTGAGCGAATATGGGAAAGAAAAAAAAATCAGAAGTGAAAAATATTCTAGTAAATGACAAATTATTAAATACTCTTCTGGAAAACATTAACGATATAATAATGATTATAGACGAATCCGGATTGATACTGTTTGCTACCCCCTCAATTCAAAAATTGACGGGGGACACTCCAAATGAATTAATCGGTAAAAATGTTTTTGCCTTTATACACGAGGAAGATCTTCTGAGTGCACAAAAATTATTGATTGATGTTCTTGCTGCTGACGAGGCTCAAGTTAATATTGAAAAACGGATATTGCATAAAGATGGAACTACACGTTATGTAATTGGTAAAGGAATTAATCTCATTTCGAATTCAGATATAAAAGGAATTCTTCTCAACATTCAAGACAACACCGAAAAGTTGTTAATCGAAAAATCAAATAAGATGAACAGAATTTTATTCAGTAATGTTGAAGAGATTTCAAAAGTTGGCGGTTGGGAATATGTTGTTCATTCGAAAAAAATGTTTTGGACTGAAGAAACCTACTTAATCCACGATATTGAACCATATTCAATCCCTTCCGGTTCTTTTGAACTTGTTGAAGCAAGTCTTCAATGTTATCCCGAACCGGGACGAACAATATTATGGGAGTCATTCCAAAATTGTTATAAAAACGGAATTGAATATCAACATGAATTTCCATTTGTTACTAAAAATGGGAGGAGTATCTGGATTCAGACTACTGCTAAACCATTTTACCGCAACAATCGAATAGAAAAAGTCTATGGAAATATTATCGATATTTCAGAAAAGAAAAGAAATGAACTTCTTGCAGAAGCCCGTCTAAATCTTATAGATTTTTCCTATCACTCCGATCTCGATTCATTTCTTCAAAAATTTCTTGATGAAGCAGAAAGATTAACACAAAGCAAAATCGGTTTTTATCATTTTGTTGAAGAAGATCAAGAAACCTTACGTTTGCAAATGTGGTCAACAAATACAATAAATTCTATGTGCACTGCTGAAGGAAAAGGTTCACATTACAATATTAGTAAAGCCGGCGTTTGGACCGACTGCGTAATAACAGGAAAACCGGTCATTCATAACGATTATGAAAGTTTGTCTCATAAAAAAGGTTTACCCGAAGGGCACGCCCCTGTAATTCGTGAACTTGTTGTACCGCTTTTTAGAAACAACAAAATTGTTGCGATTCTTGGAGTTGGTAATAAAGAATCGTTGTATGATCAGTACGATGTTGAAATGCTCACAAGACTTGCCGACTCTGCAATTGATATTACTGAGCGGAAAAGCTATGAAGAGGAAGTTAAAATATATGTTGAACAACAACGAAATATTAATGAAGAGCTATCAAGCAAAAATGAAGAGTTAAAAAAATCACGCACTGCAACATTAAATATAATTGATGATTTATCCTCGGAAATTGGAGAACGAAAAAAAGTGTTACAGGCTCTAAGTATTAGTAATAAACGATATTTGGAGCTTGCTCTTCAAAGCAGGACTGTCACCTGGGAAGTTGACAAAAACGGACTGTTCGTTTATTTAAGTGAAGCTTGCGAAGTCGTTTATGGTTATAAACCTTCAGAGCTTGTTAATAAATTGTACTACTACGATTTTAATCCTGAAGAAACAAGAAGTGAATTCAAAGAACAAACAATGAAGAACTTTTTAACGCACGAACCCTATACAAATTTAGAAAATGAAATTGTTACAAAAGATGGCAAACATTTATGGGTTCTAACCAACGGTTATCCGGTCTTTAATTCGGATGGAGATTTTATAGGATTTCAAGGAACCAATTCAGATATAACAGAACGCAAGAAAACAGAAGAAGAATTATTGGAGAGTAAAGCTGAGTATAAAAATTTTGTTGAGAAGAGTAATGAAGGCATTTATTTCATTCAATATGAGGAGCCTATAGATATAACTTTACCCGTTGATGAGCAAGTATTGGCAGTAATTAATAAAGGTGTACTTAGCGAATGCAATCTAGCCATGGCGAAAATGTACGGCTATTCTAAGCAAGAAGATTTAATCGGAAAAACTATGTTTGAACTATACGGAGGAAACATTAATGAAATTAACTATGAAACCACAAAAAACTTTGTAACCAACAATTATCAAATAGAAGATTTAGAAACTTTGGAGTATGATGTAGAAGGAAATGAAAAGTATTTTTTGAATAGTGTTATAGGTGTTATAAAAGATAACAAACTTCTTGGCAATTGGGGAACTCAACGTGATATTACTCAACGTAAAAAAGCCGAACAGGCACTTATAAAAAGCGAAGGTCGTTATAAGAGTTTATTTGAAGAACACTCGGCTGTTAAGTTTCTTATAAACCCTGAAGATGGGGCAATTATAGATGCAAATCAGGCGGCAAGTGATTTTTACGGTTGGTCTCGTGAAGAATTAAAACAAATGAAATTGAGTGCTATCAATTGTATTTCTGCAGAAGAACTGCAGGAGGCTATAAGAAAAGTCTTAAAAGAGAAAAAAGTAAGATTTGAATTTAAACATCGCCTTGCTAATGGAACCATAAAAGATGTAGAAGTTTTTAGCAGCAGAATTGAAATTGGAGGAAAAGAACATTTACATTCAATTATCCACGATTTAACAGAACGAAAAATTGCAGAGAAAGCTTTAAGTGAAAGTGAAGAAAAATATAGAAAACTTGTTGAAGACTCACCCGATGCAATTGCAATTTATGTTAAAGGTAAGATTGTATATGTCAACAATGCCACATTAAAATTGATGAATGTTCAAACTCAAGATGAACTACTCGGGCAACCGGTATTAAAATTTGTTCACCCCGACTCAATGGAAATAGTATTGCAACGTCTTAAGAAATTACAGAATGAACACGAATCTCTTCCGATTGCTGAAGAAAAGTTTGTTCGCTTTGATGGCTCTACTGTTGAGGTAGAAGTTAAGGCTACATCGGTGGTTTTTAATGGTGAAAAGGGAGTGCAGTTAATTGTTCGTGATATTTCAGACCGTAAAAAAGCTGAAGAAAAGATTATTCAACTTTCACGAGCAGTTGAACAGAGTCCGGTTTCAATTGTTATTACTAATCTTGATGGAAATATTGAATATGTAAATCCCAAAACAATAGAAGTTACCCGTTATAGTTACAAAGAAGTTCTTGGAGAAAACCCAAGAATATTCAGCTCAGGTGAACTTCCAAAAGAAGAATACAAAAAACTTTGGGATACTATAACTTCGGGACAAGAATGGAGAGGTGAACTTCACAACAAAAAGAAAAACGGGGAACTATATTGGGAATACTCTTCAATCTCGCCAATTAAAGATGAATCGGGAAAATTTACCCACTACCTTGCGGTGAAAGAGGATATAACTGAAAGAAAATTGGCAGAAGAAGAACTTCAAAACCAGGCAAAATTCCGTCAGTTACTTACAGAAATATCTGCAAATTATATAAATCTTTCGCTTGATAAAGTAAAGTATTCGATACATAATTCATTAGAAGTCTTAGGGAAATTTGTGAAGGCAGATCGAGCCTATATGTTTGATTATAATAATTCTACGGGAAAGTGTTCTATGGCGCATGAATGGTGCAATGAAGGAATTGACTCAAGATTGAATGAGTTACAAAATATTCCTTTATCTTCTGAATGGATAGAATCATTTAACAAAGCTGAGGCACTCTATATACCTGATATTTCGGCAATGGCTGGGGGGGGAGGGTAAATCGATATTAAAAAGTGCCGGCATTCAAAGTATTATATCAGTGCCAATGTTGGATGGAAATGAATGTATTGGTTTTATTGGTTTCGACTCAATAAATAATAAACACCAATACTCTGAAACAGAACAGCAACTTTTGCACCTCTATGCACAAATTCTTGTAAATATTAAGTTTAGGATTATAGGTGAGAAAGAGCTGATTGATGCAAAGGAAAAAGCTGAAACTGCAAATAAATTTAAAGATGCCTTCATTGCAAATATCTCTCACGAAATAAGAACTCCATTGAATGGTATTTTGGGAATGACAAGTATCATCAAAGAAGCATTTAGTGATTTTGCTGCCGAGGATGAAAAATACTATTTCACATCAGTAGAAACATCTTCTAAACGATTGATAAAAACGGTTGATTTAATTGTAAATTTCTCACGAATACAAGTTGGTGATTTTGCGATTAATCCGATTGAGTTTTCACTTTCTGATATAATTAATAATATTGTTACTGAGTATTTGCCAATTGCGAATGAAAAATCTGTCTCATTAAATTTCAAGGCGTCGATCGCGAATTTTAAAATTTTTGCCGATGAATATACGGTTTCAACATCATTGATAAATATTGTCGATAATGCAATAAAATTTACAGACGCCGGTTCTGTAAATATTGATTTGTATCGTGATAAGTCCAATTTAATTTGTATAGCTGTAACTGATACGGGAATCGGAATATCTGATGATTATTTACCAAATTTATTTACTCCATACTCTCAGGAAGAATTTGGTTATAACAGAGCTTATGAAGGGGTTGGACTCGGGCTTTCTCTCGTCAAAAAATTCCTTGACTTGAATAACATATCTATTAAAGTTGAGAGCAAAAAAAATGAAGGCTCTAAGTTTACATTAGTTTTTAATGATTCCGGTTCAGCAGAATCAACAACCGGGGTTGCTGAAAATATTATTGAAAGTAAAAAAGAAATTATCCGGAAGGAAAGGAAAACTTCAAAACCTGCCATCCTTGTGGTTGAGGATGACGGAATTAATCAGCTATATCTTAAATCGGTATTAGTTAAGGATTATGAAATAGTAATTGCCTCAAGTGCTGATAAGGCAATTAAAGTCTTTGAGGAGAATGATTTCGATTTAGTAATTATGGATATTTCCCTAAAAGGTGGGATGAATGGTTTAGAGTTGACAAAATTAATTAGAGACGGTAGCAAAAATCCAAACGTCCCGATTATCGCTGTAACCGGACACGCATTCCCCGAAGACCAGCAAAAAACAGTTGAATCGGGTTGCGACGATTATCTTGCAAAACCATTTGAGTCATTTGAATTGCTTGAAAAAATAAATCAATTAATACGAGAATAATTATGAAATATGAATTTTTGTTTTCTATTATGCTAACCGGACTTCTTTTGTTGTCTCCAGGGTGTTCAGACACAACAGTTCTGCAAACTATGTATTTCGGTAATGCAGAGGTCTACTCCCCGATAACACCTCCACCACTTCATATAGGAAATAAAGAAAATGTAGGAGATATTATTTTATCGCCGTCATTCAGCATAAATCAAAATGAAAAAGTTAGTTTCAGAACGAGTAATGCTTTTAAGGGAAGTTTAATTATTTCAGATAGTTCAATTGTTTCCGTTAACGATAAAAACTTTGAATGGAATTTCCCCCGTTATCAATTGGGAGTAGATCTTGATGCAATGATATCCAAAAGTTTAGCCTTCTTTATTGGTGGTTACTACTCCAAATATAAAGAAATTAACTCCTTAGGATGGAATATCGGATTTGGATTATTTTCTCAAAAACCCGAAGCGAGTACACGATGGGATGTTGGACTTCTATTCCAAAAATACTTTTATGATGCTGAGACAATTGTTCATACAAAAGAAGTGAATAATCGTGGTACTACGGTAAGAGAGTATGATCTTTATTTTAAGGATAGAGGAGGAAAAACAAATTTCAGTTTCTTTACTTCATTTACACTCCACTCTTCCGGGAAAGATGATTTATTTAATTACGGAATTACATTTTCTTACTTTACTCATGAGTTGCTCAATTATGACCCCGGAAGAACTACATACTCAAATGCAGCATTCGTTATAGACTTTGAAAATCTAAATAATAAAACAGATTTACGTCCAGAGGTAACTCCAGGGTTTGTCTTACTTGCCCCGATTTTATCATTCAAAATTTCTGATAATGCGAGAATGAATCTTATAATCAATGCAATGAAAGAAATTAGGTTGGAGCAAGCGTTCAATCAATGGTTGGTTTTACCAAAAATCCAGATTGATATAAATTTATAGCTACTTTAACAAAACCATCTTCTTAATGGTAAACTGATTGTTTATGGCAAGCCTATAAAAATAAATTCCGCTTGCAATCTTTGGGCAACATGTATCGGTATTAATGTGTATGGAATGACTTCCGCTAATTCTTTCTTCATCTACCAACGTAAGGATTTCATTTCCCATAATGTCATATACTTTTAATGAAACCAACCCTTTACTGTTCTGCTCCCAATTAATATTTGTCTCCGGATTGAAGGGGTTTGGATAATTTTGATATAATCTAAAATTATTTGGACTTAGATTAGACTCATTCAAACTAGTCAGTTTATAGGGTGATATTGCTTCGAGTCCCAAAAACAGATAGACCGCCGGGGCATTCCAGTTAATTGCAATTTCATTTGATGCATAACTGCAAACATCATCAAGATAAGAAAGAGCGGGTAGATTATATGGATAGCCTGCACAATTGTCTTGTTGCCCCGGATTTGGACCTCCTGCAAGTAATCCCGGAACCGGCTCTGTAAGCCCGTCTGCTTGCGATACACGATGATGCGGTTTCATTACCCGTTTACTTCCGTATCCGGTGAGAAATGAATAACCTGTACCATTCCTTCCAAGTAGATAATCAGCATTAGCTAATGCTGCGTTATAATATTTAACATCATTTCTCAAAAGATAAGCATTTAGTAAAATCACACCTTGATTCGCAGCAACAGAATTACTCCCCCAAACAAAATCATTATTGCTTTGTCCCATCGCAACCCGATAAGCAGAATTAGCTTG
>Ga0351874_1202_pt1 | contig 10548 bp, 11 predicted proteins | sample BONcelFGM3001C13_FD_206790 | JGI IMG/M metagenome (GOLD analysis project Ga0351874, IMG submission 206790) | Enriched cells from coal bed in the Powder River Basin, Montana, United States - BONCAT cells FGM rep3 HSBNCT.FGM.300.1.C13 ...
GGGCGATTGCGGCAGCGTGGCCTTAAACCACCTGTTGCAGGAAGCCCTCAACCCGGACAGGCCGAACCTCGCCGGCATGATGCACGGGGAAACGGAGTACCGCTTGGGCGACAAGGTGATCCAGACCAAGAACGACTACCAGCTGACCTATGTCAGGAAGGGCTCCGGCGGGGGCGAGGAAGGCACGGGCGTGTTCAACGGCGATGTAGGCTACATCGAGCACATCGACCCCGCCGAGCATGTGCTGACCGTGTGCTTTGACGAGGAGCGGCTGGTGACCTACCAAAAGCAGCAGCTGGACGCGCTGGAGCTGGCTTATTGCCTGACGGTGCACAAAAGCCAGGGTTGCGAGTTCCCCGTGGTGGTGATGCCCGTGGTGGGCGGCCCGCCGATGCTGATGGCGCGCAACCTGCTCTATACCGCGCTGACCCGCGCGCGCCAGCTGGTGGTGCTGGTAGGGCGCGAGGAAGTGATCGCGCAGATGGTGAATAACAACCACGTGGTCAAGCGGTATACAACGCTGAAAGCGCGGCTGGCCGCGCACGCCGTATGAGGCGCTGGCAGCGGGCGTTGCTTGCCGCGCTGTTTCCCCAGCGCACGGCCTGCCACGCCTGCGGCGCGCCGCTTATGAAGGCAGACGGGGTTCTGTGCCCCGCGTGCGCCGCGTCGCTGCGCGCACACACGGTGCCGCCCGCGCGGCTGGAGACGGTGGTGGATGTGCATATCGCCGTAGCCGCCGCGCCGTTTGTGTACGACGGGGCTCCTGCCGCGCTGGTCAAAGCGCTCAAGTTTGGCGGTGACCATACCGCTGCGTTGCCGCTGGCCCAGGGGATGGCCGCCGCGTACGCGGCGCTTGCGCCCCTGCGTGATGCCGTGCTGTGCGTGCCCGTGCCGGTGCATTACCGGCGGTTGCGGCGGCGCGGCTACAATCAGGCGGAGGTGCTGGCGGAGGCGTTTTGTGAGCTGGCGGGCCTGCGCCCGCCGGTGGCGGCGCTGGTGCGCGTGCACCACAAGCACTCGCAGGTGGGCATGGGGCACACCGCGCGGCGCATGAACATTGCGGGCGCGTTTGCGGTGAGCACGGCGGGGGAGCGGGTGGTGCGCGGGCGCGCGGTGCTGCTGGTGGACGATGTGCTGACCACGGGCTCCACAGCGGCGGAGTGCGCGCAGGTGCTGGCGGCGGCGGGGGCGGAGGTTGTGATGCTGCTGACGGCATGCCGCGTGTGACCGCCCAGTGTGGGCTGGTTGGTAGCGCCTCGCAGGTGAAGTCTGTGTTCAGGGGTGAAACGGTGGAACCTGTGCGGTTACATCGGGCTGATGCCTGCCGCAACGGTGCAAGCACGGCGGTGCGGATGACGAATTTGTGACCATATATTCTATGCAAAGTGCACATGACCAATGCAAACCATGTATGCGCAAACGTTTGAAGCACACGGTTTTAAGCGCCGCAGAGGCGGTCAATCGCTTGTGAGAGTGGGGATTTCGCTCAAATTTCATGCGGCTCGCATTGCATTTCGCGCCGCATTCCTGTATAATATGGTCGTAACAGGAAAGGAGGCTCTCTTCTTATGAAGTCTGTCAACATTAAGCTTAGTTTGGCCGAGAACGTCAAGTCCTTCGTCAATATCGTCAACCGTTACGCCTACGATGTGGATCTGCGTGCTGGCCGCCACGTGGTGGATGCCAAGTCCATCTTGGGCATCTTCAGCCTCGACCTGAGCAAGCCCATCACCATGGAAATCTACACCGACGCCTGCGACGACCTGCTCACCGACATCAAGCCCTTCATGGCGTAACGGGGCCGCCCCGCCGCCGCACGGTTCACCCACACCATCACGGCCCCAACGGGCCATGTTCGGGGCAAAGCGACGCTTTGCCCCGTTTACGCATTGGGAGGCTACATGCCGATCATACCGCCGCCCCGGAAGGTATCTGAAACGGAGCACATGCTGCGCCTGCTCTACAGTGTGGACGCGCTGGGCACCCTGACCGCCGCCCAGCTTTGGACGTTCGCCGCCGAGCAGGAGCTGATGGACTATGTGACTATGCGCCTGTGCCTGCATAAGCTGCTGGGCGCGGGCGAACTGGAAACGGGCGAGGGCACCCTGACCGACCAGCTGCTGCTGACCGACCGGGGCCGCGAAGCCATCCAGCTGTTTGGGGGGCGTCTGCCCACCGACGTGCGCGAGCGCATCCGGCTGGCCGTGCCGGAATACCGCCAGCGTGTGCAGCGCAACCGGCAGGTGCAGGCGGTGTATGAGATGGCGCGCCCCGGAGACTACCGCCTGAACCTGAGCGTGCGCGAGGGCGACCTGCCCACCATCCGCCTGCATATGGAGACGCGCAGCCGCGCGCTGGCCAGCAAGGCCATCCACCGCTTTGCCCAGCACGCCGCCGAGGCCACCACCTACCTGTACGCGCTGGCCCAGCAGGGGCTGCGGGGGAACGACCCCAACGCCGCCTGCACTGTGGGCGAGGGCAGCGTGACCGAGCACAGCCGTGCCGAGTACACAGCGGCGGTGTCGCTGACGGGCCGCCGCGCCAACTTCAATGTCGCGCTGCTGCTGCCCACCAGGCAGGCAGCCGAAGATTTCGTGTGCGCCTTTCGCTCGCCCGAGGCCGCGGAGAAAGCTGCCAACCGACTGGCGGACATCATCGGCGGCGTACGGGCCAAGCCGGGGCCGTAACCCCGCGTCGCACTTACAGGTTGTGCAGGGGCGCGGCGGACTGATATATAAGGCTGTGCCAAGCCTTCAGGCGCACATGACCGCCCCGCGCGGACCGTGCGCCTTTACTTTCTCTGGGCGCTGTGCTATCCTGTTTGCAGCAAAAACCGTACGGAGGGAACATACCGTGGCCAAACTGTATTACCGCTACGGCGCGATGGGGTCCAGCAAGACCGCCAACGCCATCATGGTGCGGCATAACTACCTGGAGCGCAACCAGAAGGTGCTCATGCTCAAACCCGGGCTGGACAGCCGCGACGGCGCGAATTTGGTGGCCTCGCGCAGCGGGCTGGTGTGCGAGTGCAACTTTGTGGAGGAACTGCCGGATATTGACGTGCAAGCCTATGACTGCGTGATCGTGGACGAGGCGCAGTTTATGACCAAGGCGCAGGTGGAGACGCTGGTGCATATTGTTGACGATTTGAACGTGCCGGTGATCGCCTACGGCCTGCGCGCGGACTTCCGCGGTGAGTTTTTCGAAGGCAGCCGCTGGCTGATGGCGTGGGCCGACACCATCGAGGAGGTCAAGACCATCTGCTGGTGCGGCAAGAAGGCCACGTTCAACGCCCGCATCGTGAACGGCAAGGTGGTCAAGACCGGCGAGCAGATCGTGCTGGGCGGCAGCGAGAGCTACACCAGCCTCTGCCGTAAACACTGGCAGGAGGGTAACCTGGGCGAAGGTCCGCACGGCCCCATCGATTCGATGATTTAGCGGCGCGCCCGGCTCCCCCGCCGCAGTGGAAGCGGGTCAAGGGCGAAGCCCTTGCTGCCGGAGGCCGTCCCATCGCATAAATATTAACCAGCGCCGCGCGCACCGATGATGCGTGTGGCGCTGTGCTTGCCAATACGCCTACAGTGAATGAAGAAAAACCGCCGCATACCCCCCGCCGCAGCGAAAGCGGGTCAAGGGCGAAGCCCTTGCCGCCGGAGGCCGTACCATCGCATTTACATAGAAACCAACGCTGCGCGCACCGATGATGCGCGCGGTGCTGTGTTTGCCAATACGCCTACAGGGAATGAAGAAAAACCGCCGCATACCCCCCCGCCGCAGCGGAAGCGGGTCAAGGGCGAAGCCCTTGCCGCCGGAGGCCGTCCTTTGGATGGGTAGCCCAATAGCGTGCAAGTAAAAACAGACCGCCGCCGGTATCTTACGGCGGCGGCCTGTTTGATTTTCCTTATGATTGGGCGGCGGCGGTCTCCGCGTTCAGCATCTCCTGCCCGTAACGCGCGCAGGCTTCCACATAGCGGGCGCAGGGGCGGTCGCGGTAGTAATCGGGCGTGCGCTCCGCGGGTACGGGGCTGGGCACGATGCCCTGCCGCTGGAGCAGGTCGCGGCAGATCAGCGTGTCAAAATCCGCCGTGAAGCGCGCGCCAAGAGCCTGCATGGCGGCGTAGTGCGCCTTTTTCCGTTGCGTATCGGTGGGGTCGTCGTAACCGCGCAGCGCGCCCATGGCCATCACAAGGCCTGTAAATGCCCCGCAAATCTCGCGCAGCCCGCCCACGCCGCCGCCCATGCCGCTGGCCACCAGCAGCGCCGCGCGCTCGCTCAGGCCCATATCGGCATGGAACGCCGCAAAAACGGACTGGGCGCAGTTGAACCCTTTCAGGAAATAATCCCGCGCCAAGATAACGCGCTCATCAGGCTGCATCACGCCACCTCACGCCTGCGTGCGCGGCGGCAGGTCGATGATGGCCGAAATCAGCCCATCAAGCCAGTCGCCAGTGAACAGCTCCACCATGCCCCGGTCGATGCCGGAGCTGAGCTTGGGTTCAATGGGCAGGCGCGCGGCGTTGGGGATGTTGTAGGCGGCGGTCAGCGCGTCCGCGTGGCTGGGGCCGAACACCTCCACTTTGGTTTCGCAGCCGGGGCAACGCACGTAGCTCATATTTTCCACGATGCCGACGGTTTTTACGTCCATCATGTTGGCCATCTTCAGCGCCTTTTCCACAATCATGCCCACCAGCTCCTGCGGGGTGGTCACCAGCACCATCGCGTCCACGGGGATGCTCTGGAACACGGTCAGCATCACATCGCCCGTGCCCGGCGGCAGGTCGATGAACAGGATATCCTTATCCCCCCAGATCACGTCCGTCCAAAACTGCTTGACCGCGCCCGCGATCACGGGGCCGCGCCACACCACGGGGTCGGTGTTGTTTTCCAGCAGAAGGTTTAAGCTCATCACGTCGATGCCGGTCTTGCTGCGCACGGGATATAGCCCGTCCTCGGTGCCCGTGGCGTTTTCGGTCAGGCCAAACGCGCGGGGGATGGAGGGACCGGTGATATCCGCGTCCAAAATGCCCACCTTGAGGCCGTTACGCTGGGCCAGCACGGCCAGCAGCGCGGTCACCAGGCTTTTGCCTACGCCGCCCTTGCCGCTGCAAACAGCCACCACCTTTTGGATGCTGCTCATCGCGTGCGGTTTTTCCAGCAGGCTCTTGGGGTCGGTACGGGAGGCGCAGCTTTCGCCGCAGGAACTGCAATCATGCGTGCATTCGCTCATGGATATACGTCCTTTCTGGGTGCTGGTATATACGGATTCCCGCCTGTGTGCCGGCACGCTGTGGTGAACAGGCGCGGGCGGGAAACGGTATCAAAGAGGGGCTTCCTCGGCCAACGCGACGGTTTTGGATGCCGCGTCCGCGATGAGGGCTTCCAGCGGTTGGCGCGCAACGCCCGCGAGGCTCAGGCCGCAGCGTTCCAGCGGGATCAGCACCTTGTGCGCGCCGCTCAGGCTGACGGCCAGCGCGATGGCGGGCGATATCTCGCCCAGCATGGCGTTGGCATGTAAAATGCCCACCACACCCACGATGATGCCAGCATCCCTGCATTGGTAGCGGATGGCACTCTCGCCCGTTGCGCCCTGTTCCGCGCCCGCGCGCAGCATGGCGGCGGTCGCGGTTGCGTTGGTGCCCGCGACAGTCAGCGCAAGCGAAGGGCGAAGTCGTTTGAGCTCGGTTACCAGCGCCCGGCCCACGCCCCCGCCCTGCCCGTCGATCACCAGCACCTTCATGGGCTGTCCGCCTCCTATGGCTCATCCTCGGCGTGGCGCTCGCTCACCAGTGTGAGCGTGCCTGCCTGCGCACTATGATACGCCTGAAAGTAGCGCTTTTCAAGGGGAATCCATTCGGTTTCAAAACGTTTGAGCATGGCCGCGCCGTTGCGGGCCAAAATGCGCCGCCGCTGCTCGGCTCCGTCCACGCGCAGCAGCACACGCACGGCTTGAAGCATATCATAGGCGTTGGCAAAGCGCGGGTGCAGCGCGTAGCTGCCCTCCACGACGGTCACTGGCCGTTGCGGAAGCGTCTGAGGGCGGCTTTCGCCCGTGTGGCAGTTAAACGCGTCAAAGGCTATCGGGCCGCCGCGCAGCAGGCTGCTAAGCACCTGCCCGGCGAAGCGTTCATAGTGCACGTTGCCGCCCGCCTCAGCCATGCGCGCGGGCGTGCGAAACGCAAACGGCAGAAAAAAATCGTCCATGTGAATTACGTTGGTATCATACAACGGGGCCAGCAGAGCGGCGAGCGTGGTTTTGCCGGAGGCGCAGTCGCCATCCAGCACAAGCACCGCGCGCCCGTGGGCGGCCAAACGCGCCTCCAACTGCGCAAGCAAAGGCAACGCTTCGCCAAAGCGGCGCAACACCACGCGGTAGGCGGGGGCGTAGGCGCGGCGGTATGTTTCGCTGTGCGAGGGCGGCGAGGGCGGCGCGGCGCGAAACGCCCGCACCGCAGCGGCCAGGGCCCGCGCGTCAAATGGCAGGCGCGCTTCCGCGGGCTCGTTCGCGGCGCGGGCGATGTCCGTGCCCGCGCGTTCCGCCAGCACAGCCAACAAGGCGAGCTTTGTATCAAAGCCCGCCCGCGTGCCCCGCACGTGGCCGTCGGTCACCCACATCATGCGGGCAATGCGCACCGGCGGCAGCGCGCGTGTCAGGGGATGGTTCAGGTTCAGGCGGCACAGGCCGTCCCCGAGCGGCTCATAGAGCGGCTCGGGGTTGGCCTGCGGGGTTTGCGCCATTTCCTGCGCGATGCGCGCGGCGCATTCGTCCTCGGGCGGCAGCAGGTGCCCGCAACCAAATTCGCTCTGGTAGAGCCACTTGACCGCATCGATGGGCTCGCTCTGCGGCCGGGCGGCAAGGCTGTTCAGCAGAAAACCGGCGTTCATGGCGCGCTCCCCTCCGTGGTCAGGCGGCGGTATCGCTGCCGTTTGCGCTATGCAGGCCTGGGAACAGGCGCACCCTCGCCAGCGCGGCCACGATGGGCGGCACCAGCAGCAGCTGCACCAGAATGCCGGGCCATGCATTCAGGAAGGCGCCGCTTACAAACATCACGGCTGTGAACGGGTTGGGCAGGAACAGGCTGTACAGCAGAAGGCTCACCAGCCCCCACACCGCGCGGCCCGCAAGCATCGCGGCCACCAGCGCAATGTAGGTGCGCAGCGTGCCTCGCTTAAGCCATGTGAACACAAGGCCCGCAACCGCGCCATACGTGGCCATCTCAAAGGCCATGGCGATAGCGTGGGGCATTAGCGGCGGCATCCCAAACAGCAGGCTGCGCAGCAGTGGCGCGATCAGGCCCACAGCCAGGCCCCACGGCCAGCCGCACACAAAGCCGCACAGCAGCACGGGCAGGTGCATGGGCAACAGCATGGAGCCGATTTCCGGTATCTGACCGGTCAGAAAGGGCAACACCAGCGCGAGCGCCAGAAACATGGCGCTGAGGGTTAGTTGGGCTAATTTGTTGGTACGCAAGGATAAAACCTCCCGCATGTTCATGCTGCCTTGACCCCCGTCGCGGGGGTGCGATGCCTTCATGACATCCGGGCAAAGCGCTTGTGGTTATGCTATCACAACGCGTCGTTTTTGTAAATGTGCACCGGCGATGTGGCCTGTAAGAAGCAGAGACGCACATTTATCTTGAAAGAATGTTCCTTGCATGGTATACTGTATGCAATAGATTTTCGGAGGCGCATATGCAGGAAATGACTCTGATCGTTACCCCGGGCGATGAAGGGCTGCCCATCCGCCGCCTTGCACTGGAGCGCATGCACATGTCGTACGGTCAGTTTAAACAGGCAAAGTTCGGCGGCGCGCTGCTGCTGGACGGCGAGCATGTGCGGGCAGACCGCCGTGTGATGGCGGGGCAGCAGCTGGTCATCCGCATGCCGCAGCGTGCGGGCGTCCCCTGTGCGCCCAGCGCCCTGCGCCTGAACGTAGCCTATGAGGATCATGACCTGCTGGTGATCGACAAGCCCGCGCCGCTGCCGTCTGTCGCCTCGCGCAAGCGGGACATGGAAACGCTGGAGAACGCCGTATACAGCCATTTGGGTTGCCCCGAGGGCTTCATATACCGCCCCGTGAACCGCCTTGACAAAGGCACCAGCGGGCTGATGGTGGTGGCCAAACACGCGCACGCGCAGCAGTTTTTGCAGGCCCAGCTGCACACGGAGGGCTTTGTGCGCGAGTACTATGCCGTGTGCGAGGGCATGCCGCCCGCGCCGGAAGGGCGGATCGACATGCCTATCGCCAAGGAGGACGCAGCCACCGTGCGGCGCGTGATCTGCGCGCAGGGCAAGCCCGCGCGCACGCACTACCGCGTGCTGGAGACGGGCGCGGGGCGCAGCCTGCTGTGCCTGAAGCTGGATACGGGCCGCACGCACCAGATTCGCGTGCATCTGGCAGCCATCGGCTGCCCGGTCACGGGCGATTTTCTCTACGGGCGCGAGCATATGGCGCTGCCCAACCGTTTTGCGCTGCACAGCTGCTATGTGCGGTTTGTTGCGCCCGGGGGAGCAGCGGTAGAGGCCACAAGCATGCTGCCAAGGGAGTTGCGGGTGTTGCTGTAGCGTCGGCTCTGCCTCCTTTGGCTCCGAAGGGAAGCGTGCGGCCGGTGGCCGCTTCGCCGAAGGCGAAAGCGACCCGCAGGTGGCCAGTTTGACAAGTGCAGGGTGCGACAGCGCCTTGCACGCCGATCAAACTGGCGGGGCGGAGGGCTGCGATCCCTCCCCCAACCGCTCCCCAGCCGCGCCTGTGGGCGCGGACGGAACAACGGTGAGACGTAGTTTGATTTTGGAAAGCAAGCCCGTACCTAGGGGTTGGACGAAGAGCGATGCATGGCTTGAATATACATAAAGCAACCACAGAGCTTCCATAGATATCAAAACACCCGCCGTTTGCGAGCTGGTCGCAGGCGGCGGGTGTTGTTTGCTTTGGTGGTTGGCTTGTGTTCCGCGAGCAACATCGCCGCTGCGCGGCTGTTGGCTCGCTGGCGCTTTTACGCTGCGGCGGGGGTCTTGGGGCTTTGCCCCAAACCCCACAAGGGCGAGCGCCGGCCCTGCCTCCTTTGGGGGAGGGCGATCCCTCTCCCAAGCGCTCCCCAGCCGAGCCTGTGGGCGCGGACGGAACAACGGGAGATGTAGTTTGGTTTTGAATATCTGGCGCGTACCTAGGGGGAGGTTGGGAGGGGGACGAAGTCCCCTTCCCAAAGGAGGCAGAGCCGACGCGCCCTTGACCCCTCTTCTTACCTTTCCTCGCGGAAGTAGTTCAGGCCGCAGCTGGCGGGCTGGGCGTGCTCCTTCACCTGGCGGATGCTGGCGACCACCAGCACCAAAATGGTGGCGATGTAGGGGAACATAGAATAGATTTGCATCGGCAGGCCCGGGATGGGGTAGTAGTTACGCACCACCAGCAGCGCGCCGAACACCAGCCCGCACAGCCACGCGCGCGTGGGGCTCCAGGTTGCGAAGATCACCAGCGCCACCGCAAGCCACCCGTAGCCGTTCACGCAGTTATGCACCCACACGCCCGCGCAGTTGGCGCTGCTCATGGAGATGTACATGCCGCCCAGCCCGCACAGCGCGCCGCCCACGATGGTGGCGGTGTACTTGTAGCGCGCTACGTTGATGCCCGCCGCGTCCGCCGTGGCGGGGTTCTCGCCCACGGCCCGCAGGTTTAGGCCCCTGCGGCTCTTGCTGAGGAAATACCGCATGGCCACCATCGCAATCAGCCCGAAATACACCATCCAGTTGTAGCGGAACAACAGCGGCCCCAGCACCGGCACTTCCGAGAGCGAACCCAGGTTTAAAATGCCAAACATTGCCTTGGTGGGCTGGCTCACCTGTACAAAGCCGCCCGCCTGCTTGCCGATCAGCTCGCCAAAGAAGTTGGCAAAGCCCGTGCCAAAGATGGTCAGCGTTAGGCCCGTCACGTTCTGGTTGGCGCGCAGCGTGACCGTGAGGAACGCATAGATCAGCGCGCCCAGCGCGCCCGCGCCCGCCGCCGCGCCTGCGGCGATCAGCGTGGCCAGCAGCGGCGAGGGCAGGCCGCCCGCCAGCTTCACCGCGTTTTCATACCCGTAGGCCGCCGCCAGGCTGGATATCGCGCCCATGAACATCATGCCCTCGACGCCCAAGTTCAGGTTGCCGCTTTTCTCGGTCAAAATCTCGCCCAGCGTGGCCAGCAGCAGCGGCGCGCTGGCCAGCACCGCCATGTTCACAAAATTCAGAAAAACGTTGATTCCACCGCTCATACCGCTGTCGCCTCCCCTTTACTGCGCCGGGGCCGAAACACCAGCCTGTAGTTGATGAAGAACTCCACGCCCAGCATGAAGAACAGGATGATGCCGATCAGCATATCCGCCGCGGATTTGGGGATGCCCATGGTGGTTTGCACGCGGTTGGAGCCGCGCTCCAGCACAGCGATGAACAGCGAGTAGAAGATCATCAGAATGGGGTTCATGCCGCTAAGCCACGCCACTGTGATGGCTGTAAAGCCCGCACCGCCGCCGGTGTCGGTGGTCAGGCTGCCGTCCGCGCCCGCCACCTGCAAAAAGC
>Ga0351874_1089_pt2 | contig 10246 bp, 8 predicted proteins | sample BONcelFGM3001C13_FD_206790 | JGI IMG/M metagenome (GOLD analysis project Ga0351874, IMG submission 206790) | Enriched cells from coal bed in the Powder River Basin, Montana, United States - BONCAT cells FGM rep3 HSBNCT.FGM.300.1.C13 ...
GTTCAGCAGGAGCGAGTTCGACTTCTATGCTCCCTCCATAAACGACCCGATTGTTCAGGAATATATTGAGGGGCAAGAGTACACGGTCGATCTGTTCTCGGACTTTGCTAAAAACGTTATATCGGTAGTGCCCCGCGAGCGCATAGAGACGGTCTCAGGAGAGTCATACAAGGGGCGGACAGTGCGTGACGATGAATTGACACGATGTTCGGTTCTCTTTGCGCAATCGATCGGTATCAGCGGGCATTGTTGTCTTCAGTTCATCAAGGACAACGTGTCGGCGAAGCTTATCGAGGTCAATTGCAGACTCGGTGGCGCAAGCATATTGTCGATTAAATCCGGGCACAATACTCCTCTCTGGCTGATCAGGTTGATCACGGGCCAGCAGGTCGAGCCTCAAATTGGCAATTATCGGGATAACTACGTCATGCTGAGGTATCTGCGCGAAGTATTCTTGTCCGGCGACGAGCTCGCGGAGAAATCGTGATTCGGGCGGTCATCTTTGATCTTGATGAAACACTGTACGACGAATCTCAGTTCGTAAGAGGGGGATTCAGGGCTGTCTCTGCATATGTTTCGAGCAGAATGAATATTTCTGCCGAAAGATGCTATCGCGTATTGATAGCGACGCTGGAAAAATACGGAAGAGGAAAGGTATTTGATATTGCGATGAGAGAATTGGCTGAACACGACGAGCGCATTATTGGCGAGCTGGTTGATGTATATCGCCAGCATGAGCCGGAGCTTTCGCTCTATCCAGAGGTTATCGGTGTTCTGCAAGACTTGAGAAAGAGCAAAGTCAAGCTTGGGCTTATAACCGATGGATTTGAACGGATTCAACGGCGTAAAATCGCTGCTCTTGAAATTGGTGAATATTTCGAATGCATGATTATTTCCGATGAATTTGGCATCGATAAGCGGAAGCCCAGCGTCTTTCCTTACAAAAAAGCAATTGAGTTCCTGGCTGTGCTGCCCGGCGAGTCGATCTATGTCGGTGATAATCCGAGCAAGGATTTTATTGGCGCCAAAAAACTCGGCATGCACACGGTCAGGATCATGAGGGGGGCGTATAAAGATGTGATGCTGAGTGAAGAATATGAGTCCGATCATAGAATAACAACGTTGAACGATATTGGTTCAGTACTGCAGCGTTTGACCCACCTGTGAATTCTGCTTTGTTTCGTAACAAGCGCCGTGAGAAATAATGAATAAGAGAACGATAAAAAATACAATTATTCTGTTCAAAGGTTATCCGTATAAGGATAGCGAGAGCGTCATGAGGCAGAGGGTTCCGCTCATACCATTGTCCCTCATATCGCTTGCGGCAACGCTGCGCGATGCCGGGTATTCGATACGCATTATCGATCAGCGCGATTCTGTCGAGAGCATATATCTTTCATTGAATAGGCAGTGGGACAAGGTGCTCTGCGTAGGAATCTCGGCGTTAACCGGTAACGAAATCTCCGAAGGAATAGAATTTGCAAAAAGAATTAAAAGGAACCACGCGACGATTCCAATCGTCTGGGGAGGGTGGCACGTTTCAGCGCTACCAGATGAATCCATCAGGTGCGACGAAGTTGATATCGTCGTGCGTGGTCTGGGCCAGTGTTCGTTTCTTGAGCTGGTGCGCCGGATTTCTCGTAATGAGCCGTTAACGGGTATTGATAATATTCTTTATAAATCAGAAAAGGGAATAGTCAAAGCACCCATTTCCGCCTATCCCTTGCTCGAGCGATGTTCGCTGCCCGCATTCGATCTGATTGATCTCGAGTATTATCGCGAACACTCTTTGAAATTGCGCTATAAACCGGTCATCAACGGCATTCCGATAACCGGTCATCTTTATTATGTGAGCAGTTTCGGCTGCCCTCATGAGTGCTCATATTGTTGCAGCAACAGTGTGTTTGGCAAGAGGATGTATTCATATGGCACGCAGGGCGCCGTAAATCAGATCAGGTGGCTGGTCGAGGAAAAAAAATTCAATTCGATGAGCTTTGTTGATGCTAATTTCTTCGTCAATATGCAGCGTGTGGAGGATTTCTGCAAGGCGCTGGTTGCATCGGGCGTCAGATTCGCGTGGGATGCGCAGATGCATATCAGGGACGTGATCCGATACGAACAACATGGACTATGGGACTTGATAAAGAAAAGCGGCTGTTATCGAGTCAGCATTGGGTCGGAAAGCGGCGCTCAGGACATTCTGGACTATATTCGGAAGCGCGTGCAAGTTGACGATATTCTCAGAACCGCTGAAATTATCAATGCGCATGGCCTCATAGCTGCATTCAACTTCTTGTTTTGCCTTCCGAAAGTCGAAAAGCTCAGCCATGTATACGAAAGCATCGACTTGGCGCGAAGGCTCAAGGAAATCAATCCGGATTTCCTGCTCGCTATTTCATTTTATGTTCCGTTCCCCGGAACGTCAATGTATGACGATGCGGTTGGTGCAGGATTGAGCGTCCCCAATACATTGCAGAGCTGGGGTGAGTTCAATACGAATTACGCTCATGCCAGCAACAGTTACCCATGGAAGTCCCCGAAGATGGAACGGTTGATCTATAATGTCCTGACCTTTTTTATCCCCCTGGCGATCCCGGGAAACATGTACAGGGGTACGCTCAGGCTTGTTCGTGAAAAAATGAAGTCGTCGAAGATGAGACTTTTTTTCTGGATTGGGCATCGTCTGGCAAAGATGCGGTTGAATCATTCATGCTACCGGTTTCCGTTCGAGATTTGGATTTTTAATTACTATCGCTTTGTGCGTGGGATTCCTCCGTATGTGCCCGGCGGCAAGGGCGTTGCCTGAAGGGCCATTCATCCATGACATACAATGATCGTACAAAGGCTGATGTGCTTGAATGGTTGAGATCTCGGGTGCGCTGTTCCCGGGTCGAATCCTCGTTTGTGTTCACGTCGAGGGAGTGGCTGCGCGAAAGGGAAGGCATTTGCCGTAGAATCAGGGAAAAATATCTCGGCACTTCGAAAATCGTCGTCAGGAGCTCCGCACTCTGCGAGGACGGATCGGGCGCCTCTCAGGCCGGAAGATTCAGAAGCGTGCTCGATGTCAATGTGTGCGATCGTGCTATTTCATCAGCCGTTGACGCGGTTGTCGAGTCGTATACGAAGGATAATCGAACGTCTTCCGGGGATGATCAGATCCTCGTGCAGAGCCAGACCGAAAACATCAGGATAAGCGGCGTTGTGTTTACCAGACAGATTGAAACAAACGCGCCATACTATGTGGTCAACTATGATGAGTCGAGCGGCAAGACTGATACGGTCACCGGCGGCTTTGCCGGCAGTACGGTGTATATATCACACTATTTGGACATAACACCGGATCATAGATGGTATGGGCTGATTCAGGCGGTAAAGGAGATTGAATCGTTGTTCCCCGGAATGGTTCTCGATATTGAATTTGCCGTAACTCGAAGGGGAGATGTCGTCATTTTTCAAGTGAGGCCGCTCGCCGCAAATAAATGCATAACACTGCCCGATGACGATTTTGTTCGGCGCCTGATTGGTGATATGGTTGGCAAATTCAGAGGTATGTCTGGGAGGGTGCCTCATCTCGGTGGTAAAACGACTGTTTTGGGTGATATGCCCGATTGGAATCCGGCGGAGATAATTGGCAGCAGGCCAAACACGTTGGATTATTCGATATACGGGTTTATTGTAACGGATGAAGTGTGGCATCAGGCAAGGACGTCGCTTGGCTACTACGATGTATATCCTGCGGAGTTGATGGTATCCTTTGCAAGAAAGCCTTTCATCGACACGCGGGCGAGCTTCAATTCACTCACGCCGGCTGATATTTCATCCGAGTTGAGAGAGAAGATCGTAAATTTTTACCTCAATAAGCTGAGAGATAATCCGGCCTGTCAGGACAAGGTTGAATTCGAGATTCTGTGGACCTGCTACGATTTCAACACGCGAGATGAGCTTGAGGTGCTGCTGGAACACGGATTTACTGAGGCGGAGGTCAGTGAGCTAGGCCGTGCACTCTACAATCTGACCAACGAAATTCTCAAGAACTCTGATATTATCTCAATGCAGGACTTGGAGCAGGTAAGGTATCTTGCGGGAAGAAGGGATCTTTTACTGGGTTCTTATGATCGGCATGACGCGACACCATGGAAGGCGTTGTCCGCGGCTTACAATATTCTTCAGAACTGCAAGCGATTCGGGACGTTCCCGTTTTCTCGGCAGGCGCGACTTGCATTCATAGCCAAGTCGTTCCTCATCAGCATGAGGAAACAGGGCGTTATTTCCGAGCAATTCTATCATGAATTTCTGAATTCTATCCGCACGGTTGCGTCACAGCTGAACGACGACTATTACCAGATGCAGAATGGCAAAATGGATAAGGAGACCTTCTTTCAGCGATACGGCCACTTGAGGGCCGGAACCTACGATATCACCGCGCCACGGTATGACCGCTCTCCTGAACTGTTCTGTCGGCATGATTCTCTGCCTGCCGTCAAAAGGACGCAGCCCGGGTTCTCTATTGCACATAGTTGTATCAACGACATCGGAAAATTGCTGCGTTCGCATCATTTGCCTGGTGATGGTCATTATCTCATAAACTTCATACGGTCCTCTATTGAGAACCGGGAATATGCCAAGTTTGAGTTTACGAGAAGCTTGAGCGATGCGCTGGAACTGATCACGATGGCTGGGCAGATGCTCGGGTTCGGCCGCGAAGAGTTGTGCCATGCCGACTTGCCGACGCTTATGAAGTTCCGCAATCCTGAACACGGTGATCCGGAGTATGCCAAAATGATAATTGGGCAATCAATCGAGAGGCACCGAACAGAAAGAGAATGGTATGGTGCCGTCATTCTTCCACCGGTCATATCTTCCGAGGACGATTTCTATTGCGTACCCCCCCTATGGCGCAAAGCCGAATTTTATAACACGTAACGTTGTTCAGGGTGAGGTGGTCAATATCTGTAAACTCAAGTGTTCAGCTATCCCTGAGCTGAAGAACAAGATCGTGCTCCTGGAAAATGCCGATCCCGGATACGATTGGATATTCATGAAGCAGCCGTTGGGGATTATTACCAAGTATGGCGGAGTGGCATCGCATATGTCCATCCGTTGCGCTGAGTTTGGAACTTCTGCGGCAATTGGCTGCGGAGATGTTATATACGAGCTTATGACGAGAACGAAGAGCGTCTTGCTCGATTGCGAGAAGGGTGTTATCAAGCCGTTGGTACAATTCTAGCCCGCCGTGTATTACGCCATTTCTCAGAGTATGATCAACAAGCACAGCGTCATGGATGCGCTGTGCTGTGATTACTCCGAGTATTTTGAATCGTTTGGGTGTAAACTCATCTACATTCCAAACTCAACCGTTTTTCTCGAGTCGTACTTTTCTGAATTGCCGTTAGTCGGTCTTATTCTGTCCGGAGGGAACGATATCAGCGGTGATTTCACGGGGCAAAGCAACGATGATATTCGAGATGCTGCGCCGCAGCGGGATCATCTTGAAAAGAGGTTGCTCGATATCGCCATACGGCGTGGCCTCCCGGTGCTGGGGATATGCAGGGGGTTGCAGTTCATTAATTGTTATTTCGGGGGGTCAATCACCCGGGATATCCAAAAAATGAATGGTGCATGTGTTGCTCATGCGCGTGCTTCTCATCGCGTATGTGTTTGCGATTCTCAAGCGGAGGAAATGCTTAAATGCAGGGAGATGACGGTCAATTCATTTCACCATCAGGGCATACGAGAGTCCCAGTTGTCTCCGGCGCTTCGATTGATGGCGCGATCCGACGATGATATTGTCGAGGCGCTATACCATCCGCATTTGCCAATTGCCGGTGTTCAGTGGCATCCTGAGCGAGGCGGTGATGCGAAGGACAAAAATGCAAAATTGATACAAGCCTATTTGCGCAGAACACACTACTGGAGGGAGTGTAATCGATGAAGGCTATTATTCTCGCTGCTGGCGAAGGGAAGAGGCTCCGCCCGCTGACAGACGACATACCCAAGTGTATGGTGCCGCTTGCTGGTCGGACTGTTCTTGACTGGCAGATCGAGACCATGCGTCGCTGCGGCATAGACGACATTGTGGTTGTCAAAGGATACAAGGCGGAAAAGATCACAAGGACCGATGTGCGATACTATGTAAACGAGAGACATGCTGTGACCAACATGGTTATTTCTTTGTGGTGCGCAAGTGAAGAGCTTTGTGGCGATATCATCGTTTCGTATGGCGACATCCTCTACAACGACGATATTCTAAGACGGGTGATGGCGTCAGGCGATGACATATCGGTCGTCGTCGATACCGATTGGGAAGAATATTGGAAGATGAGATTTGATGATCCTTTGAAGGACGCGGAGGCTCTTAACATAAGTGAGGATGGAAGGATTCATGTGATTGGTCAGAAGGCGCACATGTTATCGGATGTTCATGCCGGATACGTCGGCCTGATCAGGTTCAATGCAAATGGTATCTGCTCGTTCAAGAAGTCATTTATGAATGCCAAGAACGTATCCGCTGCCGGAGGAAAGCCGTGGGGTATGCCGCGCCAATTTGATAACGCATTCATAACTGACATGCTTCAAGGACTGATCCATGAAGGTCAGTGTGTCATGGCGCTCAAGATAGCAGGCGGGTGGATCGAGATCGATTCTCTTGATGATATTCGTGTTGCAGAGAGATGCTTCAATGATGGCACCATCAGTCGAACCCGTTCGGAGGCACGATAATCATGAAGACTATCTTTATCGGTACGATCAATCGAAGCGGCGGTTCCTTGCTGGCAAGGCTTTTTGACAGTCATCCCGACATTGCCTCCTATCCAATGGAACTCAACTTCCCAATAAATCACGAGTTGTATCGGATATTTGAGAGCTATGCCGGGATTCCGATGACGATTCCGCTGCTGAACGGTACAGAGGGCGTCGATGTGTATTCACTGCTCGAACTTCCTCGCGAAAAACCAGAGGTGGTGGTGAAGTGGGGCAAGGAAGCGTCATATGCGTTAGGTGCGCGAAAGAACTATCTGGAAAAGGTTTATTATGGGGCGGTAAAAACCGATTTCAATTTTGACAAGTTCATAGTTCTGTTTGAGGAGCTGCGGAAGGACGCTCGCACCTTTGCTGATATTATGGCTGCCCGGCACAAGGCCTACTTCAGTGCGTGGGATGGCGGAAGACACGCCGGCAGCATGAAATTCGTTGTCTGGAATGCGAGTGCAGGTATTTATCTCACGAATGTCGCGGATTATCTGAGGACGTTCGAAGGGTCGTCTTTCATCAATGTTACGCGAGATGTGATGGGGCATATCGCCTCGGAGAAGACGAGATTGACTCGGCGGTATTACGGTTCTCGCCGCTTTCCGAAGGTAAGAATGCCGAATTTCTTTGTTAAGTCCTTCAGACACTATGATCTGGATGCGCAGATTCGTGGCTGGATGGTGTCTGTAACGCGCGTGGCTTTGCTGCAGGAGAGGATTGGAACTCAAGGGCGTTTTCTCGTGTGTCGGTATGAGAATATCGTGAATGACACAGCAGGAACAATGACGGCTTTATGTGAGAGAACTGGAGTTCCCTATCATCCGATTCTTCTTAAGCCAACCATTGCCGGTCATCCGTGGGCTGGTAACTCGCATCAAGGGAAACAGGATGGTGTTAATCGTGGCTTGGCCGAGTATTACCGTGAAGTTCTTACCTCGGACGAAATATCTTCCATCGAGAAGGCGACTGGTCCTGTCAGGGAATATCTGAACGAGTGCCGTCAGACACCCGCCGACCTGACGAGCATGCCGCGAAAATATCTGTATGACTATGACTATCAGAATCGATATATCGACGATGAGGAGAAGATTTCGCTCTATTATGCCCTTGTTACAGGCGGCCGAAGGCGTGTGATGGTCAAGGCGCCTGACATTACCGCTGTTGCCGCTTATTTCTATTCAAAAATCATTCGACTTGTTCATATACCGCGACTGCTCAAGCTTAAGCTGTTCCCCGGCTTGGGCAGGCAGAATTATACCTGATGACTCTTTCAATATGAATCCGGCATTGTCTCCCGATACTTTTGGAAGTAATTGCGTGCTCGTTCTGGTGATTGTGTTCACCTCGATCATTCAGTCCGTCTTCGGCGTGGGGCTGCTTGTGTTTGGGACGCCGATGCTGTTGCTTCTGGGATATTCGTTCGAGGCAACGCTTTCTGTTCTGCTTCCGTGCTCGATCGTCGTGAGCTTCGTCCAGACGCTGCACGGCAGGGGGGATATACGCGAACTCAAAAGGGATATCCCGATTTATATCCTTCCCTTTGTCTTCATAGGTCTTGTATTCATTCTTGTCTCTGGAACGGTTTTTAACATCAGGTTGTTGGTGGGCATCATGATGGTGCTGATCGGTGTCACGAGAATATTCGGCGGATTGGAGCGGCGGGTTCGCGGCTTCATTTCTAAGCGTGTCAGGTCCGGTCTCGTGATCACCGGCCTCATTCACGGCGCCACGAATCTTGGTGGTGGGCCGCTCACCATCATGATGAACGCAGTTTATACGAACAAGGCGGCGGTGAGGGCCAACATCGCGTACGGCTATTTGCTGATGGCGCTGACGCAGGCCGCGGTCCTGTTCCTCACCGGGAGGGGCGAGGCGGATGTGTTCACGGCGGTCCTGCCAGCGATATCGCTTGCCACTTATCTTGTGGTCGGGAAAAGGATTTTCAGGTGTTCGAGCCATGCGGCTTATCATCACCTGATGACGTTGCTGATCGTCCTTTTCGGTTTCTGCCTTATCGGATTCTGATCACCTCGTGCAATAACAAATAAAGGAGTGGAGCAACATGAAACGCGACGTAAAAATCCTCTGCACGCTCGGGCCGTCGTCCGTCAACCAGAGGACAATCGAACAGCTCGATAATTTGGGCGTCAACGTCTTTCGGATCAACCTTTCCCATACGAATCTCGAGGATCTCGAGGAACTCATCTTCCGGATCAAGCGTTTCACGGAGAAACCCATCTGTATCGACACGGAGGGGGCCCAGATCAGGAACCGTTACGTCGAGGGGGGCAGGATTCACCTCGACGAAAACAGCGTTGTGGAGCTGACGGGTGACGATGTGGTCGGGACCGCGCAGCGCATATCCCTGACACCGGGCTTCGTGGTCGAGAAGATCAGGGTCGGCAGCCTCATCAGCATCGATTTCAATTCGGTGCTGCTGCAGGCGGTTGAGAGGAAGGGGGCCGTTCTCTCGGCCAAGGTGATCAGTGGCGGTTTCGTGGGCAACAACAAGGCAGTGACCGTCGACGACCAGATCGAGCTTCCCGTGCTGTCGCCCAAGGACGTGGCTGCGGTGAAGATCGCCCGGGAGCATGGCCTCACGCATTACGCGCTCTCCTTCGCTTCGTCGAAGCACGCGGTCATGCAGCTCCGCCGGCTGGCCGGTGAGAGGACATTCCTCATCTCCAAGGTGGAAAGTCGCATCGGCGTCCTCAATCTGGATGAGATCATTGAAGTCTCTGATGCTATCCTGATCGACCGGGGAGATCTCTCGCGGGAGGTCTCGCTCGAAAAGATCCCGATGATGCAGAAGCTCATCATCGGCAGGTGCAACGAGATGAGCAAGCCGGTGTATGTGGCGACGAACCTCCTCGAATCGATGATCAAGCAAAAGAAGCCAACCCGCGCCGAGGCGAACGACGTGATGAATACGCTCATCGACGGCGCGAGCGGGCTGGTGCTCGCCGCGGAGACGGCGGTCGGAAAATACCCGGTCGACTGTGTCGCGATGGTGGCATCGTTCGTGGACCACTACCGGAATATCGCGAAGGTTCCCTCCATAGAGGGGCTTCTGAGCAGGGATTCGCATTTCTTGACTGAGCCGCATGGCGGCGTGCTTGTCGATGGTGTTCGCCGGCAGTTCGATCCGGCGGAGATTGCGTCGCTCCCCAAGCTCGCAGTCGACCGGACCGTCCTGATGGACGCGGAGCAGATTGCCATCGGAACGTTTTCACCGGTGGACGGCTTCATGACCTCCGCCGAGCTCAAGTCCGTCCTCTCGACCTACCGGCTCACGAATGGCGTGGTATGGCCGCTCCCGCTGCTCCTGCAGGTATCCTCAGAAGAGGCCAGGGCGCTACGCGAGGCAAAGGAAGTGGCGCTTGTCGCCAAGGGCGGCAGCGAGGCCTATGCCACCATCCGCGTCGAGGAGGTCTACGACTTCGACCTCGACCGGCTGGCGAAGGACCTCTATGGCACAAGCGAAGACGCCCACCCC
>Ga0351874_1205_pt1 | contig 10229 bp, 10 predicted proteins | sample BONcelFGM3001C13_FD_206790 | JGI IMG/M metagenome (GOLD analysis project Ga0351874, IMG submission 206790) | Enriched cells from coal bed in the Powder River Basin, Montana, United States - BONCAT cells FGM rep3 HSBNCT.FGM.300.1.C13 ...
TGATTGTGTCAACATCGGGTTCAGGGCTGTTGTCGGCGAATTCAGTGGCTTCACGAATCCGTTCGCGCGCTTCCGCGTCCATCGCTTTTAACTCATCCGGGCTGATTTCCAATACCTTCGCGAAACGTGGAATGGGATCTTTTTCCATCCACTCTTTAACTTCTTCGCGTGTGCGGTACGCCTGGCGGTCGCTTTTCGAGTGGCCGCGCCAGCGATACGTTATCGCCTCTATCAATGTGGGACCTTCACCCGCGCGCGCGCGGGCGGCAGCTTCTTTTACCGCCGCGTGGACAGCCACCACATCATTTCCATCAATCGTCACCCCAGGAATATTGTAGGCACACGCACGGTCAGAAATCTTTTCAATCGCAAAGGCTCTCTCAAAAGACATCGACATGGCATACTGGTTATTCTCACACAGATAAATTACCGGCAGCTTCCAGATGGCGGCCATGTTCAATGCTTCATGAAAAGCGCCTTCATTAGCCGCGCCATCTCCAAATAAAGTTACCACCAGCTGGTCAGTTTCCCGCAATTGAATACTCAGCCCAACACCAACCGAGATGGGCATATTGCCGCCCACAATTCCTTGCGCGCCTAAATTATTCATCGAGACATCGGCAATGTGCATGGAACCACCACGCCCGCGGCAAATGCCATTGGCTTTACCCATAAACTCCGCCATCATCAAATTGAGATCGCCGCCCCACTGAATAAAATGGCCGTGACCGCGGTGGATATTTAGCAGATAGTCACCTTTTTTTGTGGCACTTGCCACCCCGGCCGGAATAGCCTCCTGCCCAATGGAAAGGTGCATGGTACCGTGCAATTTGCCAAGCGCGTACTGCTCTTCCGCGTTTTCTTCAAACGCGCGGGTGAGCAGCATATTCTTAAGCAACTTAACGCCCTGATCTTTTGTCAAATAATCCGACAATTTTAAAGGCGCATTAACATTGGTCTTCATTATGCCTCCTGCGGGAGAGTATTCACCTGAAGATACGCGGCAATCATGTAGCATTTTCCACAGGTGGGTGTGCTCGTTAAACATTTGTTCACACACTATATATTTTTAGCATAAAATGAATGAAATTGCACCATTTGTGAATATCTTTCACAAATGTGAATTAATCAATCAGACAAAAAAACGCTCCGCCGGCAAACCGCGCGGAGCATTGTAAGGTTTACCAGGGCTAATGGATTGCCCGCAGCGCGCCTAAGGCGGCTACTTCATCTGTGACCAGATGATTAATCAGCCCTGCCCGGCATGCGCCCAGTAAAGGCATCGCTTTGGCTTTTCCACCGCCGATCCCAATTTTAATCGCGGTATGCCTGATATCTTCCGCTGAAAGCCCAACACGCCGCAAGCCAAAATCAGTGGCCAGCAAATTACCAGCCATATCAAATAGAATTCCGCACACGTCTCCGGCCACACCATACTGAGCCAGCCCTAGCACCTCATCACGGCTTAAATAACCCGCCCGCAGGATCGAGCAGCTTTCAGGCTCCATTGAGCCCATGCCAACCAGCAGCATATCCATATTTTTAGCCACATCCAGGGTGCGGCGCACACGCGGATCTGCCAGTAACGCGTCGCGCGCTTCAGAATTATGAACTGCCAACGGTACCGGCAGCGTAAGGAAATGTCCCCCAAATAAGCGCGCGTATTTTCTTGCCAGGTCAGGTCCGTCGATTTCCGCGTTGGGAGCGTCCAGCGCGCCAATCACCTGCACAACCTGAATATCTCCATAGGGCGTGGACCGCATGGCGTTGGCGGTTTCCCATAAAGCGGTACCCCAAGACACCCCCACCACTTTAATGGTTTCATTGAGCAATCCTTCCACCATACGGGCAGCCAGCACGCCAATCTGGCGCAGCATCTCATCGTAGTTTAGCGACCCGCGCGCCAACACGCGCACATCTTTGAGCTCAAACCGTTCTCTAAGTTCCTTTTCCAGATCTGGGCAGCGATCAAGAGGAAAATTTACCCGAATTTCAACCACACCTTCTTCACGCGCCTCTGTCAATAGACGCGAAACCATCGAGCGGGAATAACCTGTACGCCTGGCAATTTCTTCCTGGCGAAGGTTATGGTTGTAATACAGGTCAGCAATGCGGGCAAGTAATTCAATTCTCTGGGCATCCATGTGCATTCTTCCATGTCTCAAGTTGATTCCACATTAAAATTTAGCATAAACCGATTCAAAAAACCATAATACTGTGTGGAATCGATATATATATCGGATACATTTGCCACTTTCTTGCCTATATCATACTACTCAATAATTAAAATGCTGACATTTTTTGCAATTCTATGCGTTTCTGGCCCATAAATGGAGTCTGCTGCTCGTCAGAGACAAGCAATTTCGGGCCATTCCCGCCTGACAAAGGAAAAAAACCGGCCATTTAAATTCATCAATACCGTAATATTGTTTTATTAATAGCAGTTTAGAGTGCGCCAGTCGTATAAGGATCGTCAGGTATGGGCTTGCAAAATCTGGTATACTTTCGCAATAATGTTTTTAAAGGTTATTAACTTCAAAGGTTAAAATAATAACGGCATGTCTCTTATCCCCCTTTCTTCGCAATCATGCCTGCGGATCCAATCTCTATGAAATTTGAAAAAATTACGCAAATCGCGCTCAATTTCCTGGCAGTAGCCAGCTTGCTGCTCATTGGAGTCATCGGTTTTGACACTTACCGTTCTGCTTCTGCCAGCCCTTTAGTGACTGAACCCATTCCCACCCTGGCCGCTGTACCCCAAGTGCAGGTACCTTATTTCAATCTGCCCTCAGAAAGTCAAATTGAAGCCAACCTGGACCGGGAAGTAAAGCTTCGCACCGATTTGCCCGAAGCGCCCCGCAATCAGATTAAAAAATACACAGTGCTTAAGGGCGATACGGTCTTTGGAATTGCTGAAAAATTTGGGCTGCGACCTGAAACAATCTTCTGGGGCAACCTGTACATCCTGGGAGATAACGTGCACTCATTAAGACCTGGCATGGAAATCAACATCATGCCAGAAGATGGTGTGCTGCACCGCTGGAGCGAAGGCGAGGGCTTAAATGGTGTGGCCAAGTATTACAAAGTTACCCCGGAAGATATCATAAATTATCCGGGCAACGGCCTGTCCCTCGAAACCATCGGAGATTACGCTTACCCCAACATCGCTCCCGGTACTGATTTATTTGTTCCGGGCGGGGAGCGGGAGCTTATCTCCTGGAGCGCGCCTGAGATTTCTCGCACCAATCCGGCTGTAGCGCGCCACCTGGGTCCTGGTTATTGCGGCAAGGTGATGACTGGCGCGGTCGGCAACGGCACCTTTATCTACCCCACTGTCAGCCAGGATGTCTCCGGGTTCAATTACAGCCCGGAAACAAACCATCACGCATTGGATTTCGGGGGCAGCTTGGGCAACGCTATTTACGCGGTCGACGCTGGTGTGGTGGTTTATTCCGGCTGGAACGATTATGGCTACGGCAACATGGTGGTGATTGATCACGGCAACGGCTTCCAAACTTTGTACGCCCACCTCAGCTCTACCGGGGTAGCTTGCGCGCAGAGTGTCTATCAAGGTGATATCATCGGCGGTCTGGGCAGCACAGGCAATTCCTCTGGTCCGCACCTGCACTTTGAGATTCGCTATAATGGCGGGTATGTAAACCCCTGGAACTTCTTACCCTAAATCTGCCTCACTGCTTGACCCAAAATAAATTATTTAAAAACTTCCCCGGGTTGTCTGCACTACATGTCTTCCGGGGAAGTTTCTTTGGCTCTATTAAGGTCATCATTCTCGAAAGCTTCTGCGCACCGCCCATTCAATCATCTCTGGCTGGCGGGCTGCCTCTGTGCATAAATATAGAGGGTTTGGGCGGATTCCAACCCGCATCAGATCCAACCGGTCTGCGTCCCAACAAGTTTGGATTGTTGGGTTGGCATCGATCAAACCAAGGGTATGGTTTGCGCAGGCTTCACAAAGCCAATCCAATTCTTCAGCGGAGATTTTGATCAAATCCACCAGACGTTCACGAATCAAATGGCTGGCCCGCTGCCCGTGCAGTGGATCGACATGGTCATTCAACCGTTGAATATCGTGTGTAAAGGCAAATAATTCCACTACTCGGGGACTGGCTTGAGTTAATTCCGCCAGCCGCAAGCCTGTCTCCCTCACGCGCATCCAATGTTTATAACCGTGCACACCATCCCAATCCAGATGGTAATTCGCGCGCAGCTCCGCCAACAGCGGGTCATTAATCACTTCTGAAACCATTATTGATTTACCGTCCTATCGAGGCATCCAAATTCGGCTCGCCTTCCCTCATTTTTTCAGCGGTGGACAACGGTTTATCCATTTGTTGCCCGGCCAGCGCTTTTTCCTTCTCCGCGATCAAACGTTCTTCCTCTTTGGCTCTCAGCTCCAGCAGCGATTTTTCCACGCCTTCTACCTTTTTTCGAAGGGCTGATAGTTGAAATCTCTGGCGTATATTGGAGGGAAAAAGGGTAAACAATCCTACTAGAACCCCCGCCGCTACAGCCAGCAGCAATACTAATGCCAGTGATTGTTCAAACTGCCAGGCTAAAAAAGTAACCGCCACTAATGTGGTATTCTGCAGCGCGAAAATCACTGCCAGAATGGCAATTATCAGAGCGAGCACCAACAAAACCGGCACCATAACCACCTCCAGAGCATATTTTATTCAACCGCTAACTATTTTACTCCGGATACTCTTTTTTTAGACTCCGGTTCCGGTCATATTTAGCACCGCCGAAACAGCCAGCAGAATTTGCCCCAGGTGGTATGTGACCATAACCGCCAGCTCCTCATGGGCGAAATGAGCAACAAACCGCCTGTGCGCGTTCATCAGGTCAGACGCAAAAAACAAAAGCGCGCCCACCAGGGCGCACAGCGCTGCCGCTGCTGACCAGTCAGGGTCAAACCCGCGCAGCGCGGCAGCCAGCACCATCAACGAAATCGCCAGCATATACCCGGCCACCGCGCGGAAAAGGTGAATTCGGCCGGTTTGCCTTAAACCACGGTACACCCGCCGCCCAAACCAAATTCCCAACCCCAACAAGAAAAACGCAATTACGCCGGCTGGGAAAAACGCGCCCACTGGAATCAGCGGTTTGAAGTACAGCACATAACAAATATGCGCGGCTAAAAACGCCAGCAGCCCCGGCTTAAAAAAACGCAGCCCTCCCAGCAGCAGCACATCTCCCACCAATGAAAGCGTCAGACCAGCCATTAACCAGGTGATATCGCCTGATACTCCCGCCAGCCAGACGATCAGAAAGACCATGACAGCCGGTTTGGTGACTACCACCCAACCTCGCTGCCGCCTCTCCACCGCCCACCAGTTTACAATCGCGCACAAGCCACTCAATGCCAGCAACCATGTCATGTGAGATTCTTCCCCTATCCTATGTTTTAATCATTATAAGCCCTGCGGTTAAAACTTGTTTCTTGCCAATCAGACGCTGAAAATAGTCCCTAACTTCGTCGCCAGATCAACCTACGCGATTAATGGTAAAGCGGAGGGGGATCCCCTCCGCTCGCAAGTTACACAGGATTAATGTGTCATTTGATGGATGAACCGGCGCGCCAAAAACCAGATAAGCAGCGCCTGGTAAATAATCCCCACGAATATATACCACCCCGTGCCTGCCTGCCCGCTTTGCAGCAGGGTGAATACTTTGGCTGGCCAATAGGTGGGAATCAGACCAAATAACAGCTGCCAGCTTTCTGGCAAGAAGAACGCCGCTGCCGGTAGAATTGTCACCGCGCCCAACACCTTCATTACTGCCAGACCCTGCACTTTATTGGCGGCGATCGCGGCAAATAACAACGAGAATATTGGCGCCAGTGGAGCAGACACCAGGGCAGCCGCCAGCAATGTACCAAAGGAGATGTTTACTAAACCAGCCAGCGGTACCGCAGCCATTGTCATCAAGAAAGCCAAAATTGTGGGCAAGGCCAGCCGGTACGCCAAATATCCTTCGAGTGATATCGGCGTGACCTGCAAGGCGGTCAGTGTGTGGTCATCGCGTTGATCCAACAGCAGCATCCCAACCAGGCAGCCAGCCAGACACGGCATCATCATCAACACAATATAGTTGAGCACCACCGGGTAATATGGGTGAAGATCAAAATTCACCAGGCGGCTGATCACCCCAACCAGAAACGGCATAATAAAACGCATTGAGAGACCCGTCACCAGCGGTGTAGCCAGCATTCCCACCATCATCGAATCGCGGCGCATCAGTCGAGTGTCTATTGGTCCAAACGCTCGGAATATTTGAAGGGCATTCATGCTATTACTCCTGCTTTCAACACAACAAAACGCGAGTAAGTTCTACCGCTCCAAAAAACCACCAAGCCCAGCCAGACCAGGCTGTACCCCACCCCATAAACCCACTGCCATGCTGCCAGCGGCTGAATCGCGGCTTGCAGCAGCGTGAGGGGCGCTTGCAAAGGATGCAGGTACATGCTCCAGTGGTCAACGATCCCCAAAGATCGCAAGATCGGCAGACTCAAGAGCAGCAGCCAGCCAATGCTGGGGAAAAAGTAGCCGTTGATCGAGTCGTAACGCGCCGCGGTGAGAAAACCAAACAGGGTGTACAAGGCTGCCGCCAAAAGCAGCCCCGCCGCCAACGGCCACAGATTAAATTGCAATCCACGCAGCGCCAGCACAATCAACACATTCTCCAGCAGCGCCAGCAGTGCCAGCGAGATCACTTTGGAGAGCAAATATTCACGCGCGCGCAGCGGAGAAACGATCTGCGCCTCCAACGTACCCTCCCCTTTTTCCAGCAGCAGCATTGCCGCCATGAAGTAAAACGTTCCCACCACAAGGTTCATTAACACCATGATCGGTATAATTACCCCAAAATCAAGGTTGCGCGCCAGGCTAAGCACCCCCACCCACAGCGCCAGCACAAACAAAACGGCGTAGTAGAATCCATTGCGAAACTGCAGAATCACATCTTCAAGACTGGCTTCCTGGCTGTGCAGGGTTTGCACCTGGCCAGTCCGCAGTACAGATAGAAACTCAGCATTGTCGGCCAGACCTTGCAGTCCAAATTCACGATGTTCCAATCTTTTTCCATTGGCATAACTGATCCGCAAACTCGAGCGGCCATGCTGCAGTTTTAAATCTCGCGGAGTGCCAACCTGACGAATCTCGCCGTCGACAATCAAAGCCACCCGGCTGCATAATTCATCAGCAATGGTCATGTCGTGCGTGGTCAGAAATACTGTCTTTCCAGCCGCGCGCTGCGCCAATATCAAATCCTTCATCCCCCGCGCGTTGACCGGATCCAGCCCCGAGGTGGGCTCATCCAGAAAAATGATCTGCGGATCGTGAAGCAGCGCGCGTGCCACACTCAGCCGGTTTTTCATCCCTTTTGAGAACTGCGATACCAACAGATGGCTGTCTTCTTCCAGCCCCACCCAGCCCAATAGCAGGCGAGGATCGTGGGTTTTTCCCCGATATAAACGGCTGAAGTAGGTCAGATTCTCCAGCGCGGATAACTTCAAAAAGTGGTTGGGGAATTCAAAAGAAACACCAACCTGCTCATAATACTCTGAACCCCATTGACTCAGTTCACGGCCCATTACCTCAATACTGCCCTGGTAATCTCGCAGCAAACCAATCAAAATCTTTTGCGTGGTGGATTTTCCCGCCCCGCTTGGCCCTAAAAAACCGAATATTTCGCCTGGTTGAATATCAAACGCGAGCCGCCGCAATGCCGGCTGGCTGGTGGATGGGTAAGTGTAGTTAAGATCTTTAACCCTGATCATGTCATTATCTCCTGCGGAGCAAATGTTCCGCTGCTTTGCTAATATTTTTTGCAATAAAAATGCCGCCTCTCAAAGGCGACAGAATGATCTTTTATATCGGCGCGCGCGCCTGCTATTTATTTCATTCCTTAAAACCCTTCACTATTTAATTTACTTGCGGAACCCCTTCCTCGAGCACCAGGTAATTAGCCAAAAGCTCAATCCAGATATCCAGGGTTTCCTCAAAGCGTGTGAAGATCATGTCTTCACGGTGCATCCACAAAAGGTAAAGCGATACACCCAGGTTTGCGAACACCTGCCCGTCCACTTCGCGAAAGCGCCCCTTATTTTTAAAATACTCCAGAAATTGTTCCATCACCTGGGCGTCTCTACCCAGATGTTCTTCCGCTATTTCACGGGGCAGTTTACGCAGCAGGGTTTCATACTCCTCTTTGCCAACCGCGTATAACAGCGGGTAATGCTCCAATTCTCTAAAGAGCACCCGCAGGAACTGCTTGAAACTTTCACGCGCCGAAGCAGAATTTTCAACCGCCTGCGCGAACACCTTCTGGCGAAATTCGTCCTGTACCCGGTCTACAATTTCAAAGAACAATTCTTCTTTTGAGTTGTAGAACAAATAAAATGCGCCTTTTGAAATACCCACAGCCCGGGTTAATTCTTCCACGTTGGTTTTTTTCAAACCGTATTGCTCGAACAACACCCGGCCTTTCTCAAGTAGTTGGGTATGGATCTGTTGTTTTTCGTCTTCGCTAAAACCACGCGGCATGCATTCTCCTGTGTATCTGTGACCGTTTTGTTTTTACAGTCATAATAATATCATCGACATCCAGTTAATGTCAAGGGGATTCGACCCTGCTTTTCCCCGAAAAATCAGGGTAACTAAAAAGCCGCCCTAGCGGGCGGCTTTTTAGTGGGTGTTTACTACTAGGAGCGATGGATCAACTACCAATAAAAGTTTGGAGAGGAGCCAATATCAGAGGAAATTATCCCAACGCCTGCTGGAGCGCCGAGAAAATATGCTCTGTCATTGCAGAAAGTTCTTCTTCAGAATGCGCATCAGAGCTGAGGCTAATGGTAACCTGCGCGGGGCTGGTGGGTCGGGCAGATAAATTGCTATCCACATCCACACCCTTGTCTTTCTTTTTGGCCATCAATAACCAGGCCAAAGAGCGTTCTTTCCATACATTGAATCCAGCGGCTGGGTATGCCTTCAAACCAGCGTTATAACAATCGTTGGCAGATTTTCCTTCAAAGCTGCGCGTTTCCTGCGATTTCGCCATCCAGTCCTCCGATAATCCGAAATGTATGTACCTCTATGTACCTTTATTTTACAAAAGATTTGTTTGAATTTCCAGTCCCAAATGGACATTCTTGCAATACTTTCACATTTGTGAATATGTTCCTCGATTATTCTCCACTCGCCGTGTCAAATCCAGCCGCCTGCCACGCGCTTACACCCCCGGCCATGCTGGTCACTTGCGCGAATCCCGCTTCAAGCAAGATATCACGCCCGCTCGCGCTGCGATTCCCCGATCGGCACACCACCACAATTTGTTGTTCACGCGGAAGCTCATTCACCCGTCCTGCCAGTTCTCCCAACGGAATCAAGGTCGCCCCGGGAATATGCACAGCCTGCCATTCTTCCGGCTGGCGCACATCCAATATGAATGCCCCTTGCTGCCGTAATTCTGCCGCCTGCTGAATATTTACTTCCAAAGGCAGTCTGTCTTCAGGCATTGCTACCGCTGTATTTTGTTCTGGCCGCCCAAGCGCAAACCCGGCCACAACCAACCCGACCACCACGATAATGCCAACCCAAACCCAGGAATTAATGGGGGGGTTTTTTACATTTTTGTTTTGCATGCTTTTCATCAATTCACCTCTCGCAGCCTGAAGGTTTTGTTCATTTTATTGACCATCCAGACCTGATATAATTGTGTCATTTAAAATGGATGAATAATGAACCAAAAAGTTACCTATTTCAAGAAAAATTTACAACCTTTGGCGTTTCTGGCATTGCTGCTGGCTAATTTTGGCATCTATATACCCTGGCTGGGTCTTTATGGAGATGATTGGCCGTACCTTTATCTTTACCATGCCGCCGGAGCAAGCGCTTACCCGGCGTTTGTTGCCGCCGACCGGCCGTTCTCGGCCTGGGTGTATATGCTGTTTACATCCATTTTCAAGGAATGGGTGGCTGGTTATCACCTGTTGTTATTAGGTTTGCGCTGGCTGGCCGCCTACCTTTTCTGGCGAATTCTTTTGAAGATTTGGCCATCTCAACGCCGTTTGGCGTTTGCCGCGGCCGCGATTTTGTGCATTTATCCTGGTTTTAAGCAGCAGGCTTTACCACTTGAGTTCATTCTTCACTTCAGTGTTTTATGCCTGTTTTTCCTTTCCATCTGGCTGATGCTTCAATCCGCCAGCGCGC
>Ga0351874_1208_pt1 | contig 10052 bp, 7 predicted proteins | sample BONcelFGM3001C13_FD_206790 | JGI IMG/M metagenome (GOLD analysis project Ga0351874, IMG submission 206790) | Enriched cells from coal bed in the Powder River Basin, Montana, United States - BONCAT cells FGM rep3 HSBNCT.FGM.300.1.C13 ...
GCTCATTGTGCCTTGCTCAATGAAGACTCTCTCGGCAGTGGCCAACTCGTATTGCAGTAATCTCATCGCCCGCGCCGCCGATGTTTGCCTAAAAGAGGGAAGACCTCTGGTACTTGCTGTTCGCGAGACTCCTTTGCACCGCGGCCATTTGCGGTTGATGGACCTGGCCGCTCAGGCTGGCGCGGTCATCTTCCCGCCTGTTCCGTCTTTTTATGGGAAACCGCAAAGGCTGCAAGATCTGGTTGACGCCAGCTATTTTCAATTCATCATCATCATATCGCGCGCCAGCGGCAATGCTGATGGCAGGATCAAGCCCGATGGCGATGGCAATCTGCAAGGGTTGGTTGCGCTCTTCTTGATGTTTGTAGAACTGCAAGGTGTGGCGCCACTCGTTGCAATTGAAGCCAAATGTGTTCTTGCTTAAAACTTGCATGCGGTTATAGGAAAGATTGCCGCGCCCGGTGACAGGGTCATGTGAAACGGTCACTCCACCAGTGATGAAAGGGCCGCCGTCGTGCAGACCGTGAGTGGGAATGGGTAAAGCGTAAAGATCTATCTGGTCGCCAGTAAGAATGTTGGCTTTCCATGGCGCATCTTCCACCACTTGCGGGGCAATGCCGTTTTCGGGCAGCAGCGCAGCTCCCATCACGTCACTCACCTGGTTAAGCTTGCATCCCAAGCTTAGAGCGGCCAGTTCAGGGCTGTCCACCGCGCCAGCGGCTATCTGCCAGGGGGAGTTGATTGCTTGGGTAAAAAGGGTCGCCCCGCGTCCTTGCCGGTTGGCAGTTGACGCGACATTGGCTAGCTCGTGGACCAGATCTACAGGGCGCTCCACTTTGGCCAGTTTTCCGGATGTTTCCAGTACCTGTAAATAACTGCGTATGTCATGGATTTGGCCCATTGCCGCTCCTCGAGTTGATCGGATGATTAAAATGGTGTTGTGAAGTAAAGCCAATACATTAAGTCATGTGTTCAAAATACTTAACAAAATACGACTATACTTGCCTATTATTGTAGTAAAAATTAAGAAATTGTCAAGCAAGGCTTTTTTTAATGTAAAGTAATGCTTGACAACAAAGTACGGTTTTTGTATTATAAAACAAAGCTTTTGGTCAATGGTGTGCTGGTTTCGCTTAATGTGGTTCCAATTTTGAAAGGATGATGATTTGGCATTGGATACGGAACTGGGTTTGCGCCTGAATCATAAGCGTACCGAACTGGGATATTCGGTTCGTGAATTGGCTCGCCGGGCTGATCTTTCCGCTTCATTTATCAGCCAGGTGGAACACGGTAAAGCCAATGTTTCGGTGGAAACACTGCGAAAAATTTCCGAATGCCTGGGTGTTTCCATTTTGTATTTTTTGCCGGGTGAAAAACCGCAAACTCCCTTACCTCTCAATCCACCTTCATCTGACCAAATTTCTGCTTCTGAAGCGGCAATTTATTCGCCCATCGTGCGGGCAGGCTGCCGTGCCAGGCTTACCTTGCCAGCCTCCGGTGTGTCTTATGAACTTCTCAACCGCGACTTAGGCCGAAAAATGGAAGCTGTGTTTGGGCGCTTGTCGCCGGGCATGGGCAATATCGCCCGCCGCCTGCGGCAGCCAACTGAAGAATTTATTTTTGTATTAGAAGGCTCGCTGCTGGTGGGTTTGGAAAGCGGCGACCACGTACTTAATCCTGGAGATTCCATTTATTTCGAGGGTGAAGATCTTGCAAAACTGGCATGCGCATCAGAAGCGCAGGAAGTGTGCTGGATTTCGGTGATCACTCCCCCCGTATTTTAAAAACATTCTTTGAGGTGTGATTTGTTTAATAAACCAGTGGATTGGCAGTCTTTTGTTGGTGCGTTAAATTACCAGGAGATGTTGGGTGTGGATGAAGATTTTATCCGCCAGTGGCAGGGTTATTCCCGCGAGGCGGATGGGGTACGTTTTCACGCGTTGACCAAGACCGGGCGCAGCCTGGATGTTCTTATTACCATGGTTTCCACCGATATCTTCCGGGTAAGAATGAACCCGGAAGGGTTGCGTGATTGCACCAGTGATATGCTGGTTGGACTGCCGAGCGCCGCTACTCCCTTTGAAGTGACTGAAGAAGATGAACGGGTTGTTATTACAACAGCGACACTGCGAATTGTGGTTAAGCGTTTACCCTGGCAGGTCAGCGCTTACGCCCTGTCAGAGGGCGACAGCGCCGTACCCTTTTATCAGCAGCGGGTGAATGACCGCAAATATGGGCCAGGATATGAAGTGCCGCCAATTGGTTATTTTCAAAAAGAGGGCCATCTGACCAATGTCCATGAGGCGGTTGCCGTTCAACCCGGCGAGGCTTTCTATGGTTTGGGGGAGAAATTCACCCCGATGAACAAGTGGGGGCAGGAACATTATTCCTGGGCAATTGACTGTGGAAATGTGAGCAGCTACCGTTCTTATAAGAATATTCCCTTTATGATGAGCACAGCAGGGTACGGAATTTTTGTGCACAGCTCGTTCCCAATGGTATTCCGAATGGGGTCGGTGTCATCAATTTCGTATTCTTTCCATATTCTGGATAATCAGCTGGACTATTTCATTATCTACGGTCCAACTTTCAAGCAAATCATGTCTCGTTACACAGACCTTACCGGTAAAACTCCAATGCCGCCGAAATGGTCTTTTGGCTTTTGGATATCCCGCGCGGGTTACCGCTCCCGTAAGCAAGTGGAAGAGGTGATTCGTGAGATGCGAGAGCGCGGTTTCCCGTGTGATGTTATCAGCCTTGACCCATGGTGGATGGGTGAGGGTCCCTGGTCGCATTATCAGTGGGATGAGGAGAATTTTCCACAACCACGCGAGATGCTGGCAGGTTTGCGTGCCCAGGGTGTGCGAACCTGCTTGTGGATGCATTCCTATTTACCCAAAAGCATGCCGATTTATGAAGAGGCAAGAGCGCAAGGGTTCTTGATGTCAAAGGAAAACGGCGAACCCAGCTCTGTATTAGAAGCATTTACTGGCGGCGAAGATTTGGGCGCGGTTGATATGACCAACCCGGCGGCGGTCGCCTGGTGGCAAAGCAAATTGCAAGCCTTAATTGACGACGGTGTGGCTGTTTTTAAAACCGATTTTGGCGAGCAAGCTCCATTAGACTCATTGTGTTATGACGGCCGCACAGGGATGGAATTGCACAATATTTACCCTTTGCTCTACCAGGGAGCGGTTTTTGAACTGACCAAGCGCAATTTTGGACGCGGTCTGGTTTGGGGGCGCGCGGCTTATGCCGGTTCTCAGCGCTACCCGGTGCAATGGGGCGGTGACTGTTACGCGAGCCTGGACCAGATTTCTGGGCAGATGCGCGGCCTGTTGAGTTATGGAATGTCGGGCGTGCCATTCTGCAGTCACGATGTGGGCGGCTTTGACTTTACCCCAGACGCGTTTGACAGCGATGATTTTGCCGGCGGATTTGACCTGGCAACAGACGGGCTTGACGAACAAAAATCGAAACGCATCGCCATGGACCCGGAAGTATATACGCGTTGGATGCAGTTTGGCTGTTTCTCTTCGCATGTGCGCGCGCATGGAAAAACTCACCGCGAGCCGTGGACATATGGCGAACAGGCTGAAAGAATTTGTAAGTTTTACCTGAATTTACGTTACCGGTTGATGCCTTACATCTACTCTCAAGCGGTGCTTTGCACGCAAACCAGCCTGCCGATGGTGCGCCCTTTGGTTTTGGAATACCAGGACGACCCGGCCACCGAGCAGATTGATTTACAGTACCTGTTTGGAGAAAGCTTGCTGGTTGCGCCGGTTGTAACGCGCGCCAATAAACGAAAAGTGTATCTTCCCAAGGGTCAGTGGGTGGATTATTGGAGCAAGGCCGTTTACCAGGGCGGTGAATGGGTGATGGCGGACGCGCCACTGGCACAGCTGCCTTTGTGGGTAAAAGCTGGCGCGATCGTTCCAATGGGCCCGGAGATGGATTACATCAATCAAAAACCAATGAACCCGCTGACGGTGTGCCTGTACGCGCCGCAAGATAACGGTGAAATGATCATATATGATGAAGACCAGCCCGATATTACAGTGAGTTACACCCGCCGGGACGGTACTTTAATCGTGTCTGTGAGTGCCGCGCCTGGCCAGGTGGAAGTGGAACTGTATTGTGTGCAAGCGAAGTCCGCGCGAAGCAGCGGAAAGCAGTTGAGCCTTGCGGCGATTGACGGCGGCCAAAAGATAAGTCTGGATGGCCGTGACGGACTCACTGTTGAAATGGAATTAGAGGATTGACCTGAATGGAGTTTGAACTGGTTGTTCGCGGTGGAACCCTGCTCAGTGCCTGTGATAAACAGGCGGCTGACATTGGGATTCGCGATGGAAAGATTGAGGCGATTGGCCAGGGCTTGATTGGGGATAAGATGGTTGACGCGAGCGGTTTGTATGTGCTGCCCGGCGGGGTGGACCCGCATGTGCATCTGCAGATGCCGGCTGGGGAAACCACCTCCAGTGATGATTTTGGCAGTGGTACGATCGCGGCGGTGATGGGCGGAACAACCACGATCATCGATTTTGTAGAACCGGAAGCAGGGGAAAGCCTAAAAAACGCGTTTGAAAAACGCAAGGCTGCCGCGGCAGGTAAAGCAGTGATTGATTACGGATTTCACATGACCCTTTCCTCCACCCGCGATGATTGGATGGCAGAGATCCCATGGATGATCTCAACGGGAGTGCCGTCATTTAAGATGTACACCACTTATGACGGCATGCGCCTGAATGACGAAGAAATGCTTTATGCCATGCAGCGCGTCGCGGCGGCGGGCGGGCTGGTATTAGTCCACTGCGAAAACGACGCGATTGTAAAAGCGTCTACGCAGGCTCAGCAATCTCAAGGAATCCTTTCACCTGCAGCTCATCCACTTGCAAGGCCAGCGCAGGCGGAAATTGAGGCGGTTACCCGGGTTCTGGCACTGGCTGATTGCGCGAATGTTCCAGTTTACATTGTGCATATCTCCACAGCGGGTGGGGCGGGCGCGCTGCGCAGCGCGTTGGAGCGTGGTGTGCAAGCCTGGGGAGAAACCTGCCCGCAGTATTTACTGTTGACCGAAGAGCTTTACTTCTCTCATGGGTTTGAGGGAGCAAAATTTGTCTGCTCCCCGCCATTAAGAGCACAAAAAGATATGCGAAAGCTTTGGTGGGCGCTGGATGACAACGTTGTCCAATCCATTGGGACAGATCATTGCCCATTCAACTATGTAGGGCAAAAGGACCTTGGGCGGGAGGATTTCACCCGCATTCCCGGCGGCCTGCCAGGAATTGAATCGCGTTTGTCTTTAATTTATTCTTACGGAGTGCGCGCCGGAAAAATGGGCTTGCGCCAGTGGGTAAATACTTGCTGTACCCAGCCAGCGAAAATAATGGGCCTTTATCCACGCAAAGGTACGTTAATGCCCGGCGCGGACGCGGACATTGTGGTTTTTGACCCCAAAATGAAGGTGCGCTTGTCTGCTGAATTCTTGCATGAAAGGGTGGATTATTCACCTTACGAGGGATTAGAGTTGACTGGCTGGCCTAAGTTGGTGTTTTCACGTGGAGAGTGTGTCGTGCGGGAGGGTATTTTTTCAGGCGAGAGCGGGCGCGGGTTGTTTCTTCCCCGCAAACTGGGTAACCAATCAGGTGTGTGGAAGAATTGAATATTATATTGGACTTATTGGTTGATTATTACCTTCTCAGAGGCAATTGGTATTGTATATGAAACCCCATGGTTGATTTTTTTGGAGGAGGTGAAGGACAAATTTTAAAGACCGGATGTTGATTGAAAAATGCTTTTTCGTACCCTGAATAATCCAATTAAAAGGAGATTGGCATGAAGAGGAATATGTTTTTGGTAGTAAGTTTAATCCTGGCTGTTGGCTTGCTGCTGACTGCCTGCCAACCCACGGTAGAAACTGTGGTTGTCAAGGAAACCCAGGAAGTTGTTGTTACTCAGGTAGTTGAGAAAGAAGTTGTCGTGGAAAAGGAAGTTGGCCCGATTGTCATGTGGGCTGCTTATGATCTGTCCGACACTTCGAACCCGCCTTCAGTAACTTTGGCTCAAGCCATAGATACATTTTCTGCGACCACTGGCATCGAAGTGCAATATGAACAGGTGCCGTGGGATCAACTTTCCAAGAAATTGGCTTTACAGGCACAGGCTGGCGGGGAAATGCCCGATATAGTGGAAGTAGGCAGCCAGCACATCCCGTCTTTGGTGTCCGCAGGCGCGTTGATGGACATTGCCGACCTGGTTAAAGATGCATCTTGGGTAAGTCAACTGAACCAGAGCGAAACCCAGTCTTGCGTTTTGGATGGCGCCCGCTATTGCGTGGCAGCAGATATCCGCGGCGGCGCCTGGTACTTCAATACCGCCAGCTTCCCGAATGGTGCTCCGGCTACCAAAGATGAATGGTTAACCGAGGGCGAAAGATTGAAAGGCGAAGGCAGTTATCTTTCCACCTTCTATGCTGGAAAAGAATACGGTTCAGTTGAGTTGACCTGGGCGCCCTGGATTTATTCCAACGGCGGCAGTATTTTCGATGCGGAAGGCAAACCGGATTGGGCATCTGCCGAAACAGTCGAGGTTGTGGAATGGGCGCGTGAACTGCTCAGCAATGGTTATATCCCCGAAACCTGCTTCACTGGTGATTTCACTGCCGGTGAAACTCCCTGGGTGGATGGATCAGCCGCATCTGTGCGTGGTGGTTCCTGGTCTTTCCTGTTCATCCCTGGATTGCAGGATAAAATAAACGCAGGCGAGACAGTATTGGGTGTATCTCCCGCTTTTAGTAGCGGTAAGAACTATGTCTTCCTCGTGGGCGAAGGTTGGGGTATTCCGGAAGGCGCGGCCAATGTGGATGGCGCCCTGTCGTTTTTGAACTACTTCATGAACCCGCAAATGTTAGCTCAGTGGGCAAGCCAGCACTACGGCATTCCTACGATCGACAGCGCCTTTTCTGCCTCCGCGTTTGACAATGATTTCTACCGCGCGACTGCCAAGAATCTGTCTGAAAACGGCATTTTTATGGAATCCAGCCCCTACTATGTGGAAAGCCTGACAACTCTGGCGATTGCCATGCAGGAACTGATGTTGGATCCGTCTATGGACGCGATGCAGACACTGCAAGAAGCTCAGGATGAAATTTTGAACAAGTACTGGTAATCTTACCAGTCCAGTGTCGTTAGGGTTGGGGAGGGGGCTTCGCCTCCCCAACCCTTCCTATCGGCACCTTATCCGATCTGGAGGTTGTTGATGAAGCAGAAAAACAGTAGTTATGCCTATTTGTTGATTTCTCCGGCTTTGTTATTGGTTGTGATGGTGATGGCCTATCCAACCTTGTATTCTCTTTATCTGGGTTTCACCCGCACGCGGCGTGGTGTAACTACTTTCATAGGCTTTAAGAATTATCAAGCCATCTTTGCAAGCAAAGATTTTATGCAAAGCCTTCAATTAACCCTGATCTTTGTTTTACTTTATGTATTATTGACCGTCGCATTCGCATTTATTTTAGCTTTGTTATTTAATCGAGGGGTGAAGTGGTCTGCAATTTACATGACCATCATTTTCCTGCCGTGGGTATTGTCTGAAATTACCTCCGGCGTGGTCTGGCGATGGATGTTCTATCGCGATTATGGCATTTTACAAAACTTGATTGCCCCGTTGTTTAATAATGCCACAGTGATTACCACACCAGCAGGGGCGATGGGTGTCGTCATCGCTGCTTCGGTTTGGCGTTCTACCGCGTTTGCCATGCTGCTTATCCTGGCGGGTTTGCAAACTGTGCCAAAAGAGATTTATGAGGCCGCGTCGATTGACGGCGCTACTGGCTGGCAATCATTTTGGCAGCTGACCTGGCCGCTGGTATTACCCACCACCATGGTAACGATTGTGTTTCTTACCATTCAAGCGGTTAATAATGTGGGTATGTTTCTATCGATCACCAATGGCGGTCCTGGGCGGGCAACTGAGGTGTTGAGCCTGCACATGTACCGTGAGGCAATCGAATTCTTCAATTTCGGCTATGGCGCCGCATTATCGGTCATTTTATTCTTAATCAACTTGGCCCTGGCCTTTATATACATCCGCTCGCTGCAGCGTGAGAGCGCGTTGGCAGCCGCCTAAGGAGGAATGAGATGAAAAAATCCAATGCGGCCAAAATTGGTGAATTGTTAACCCAGATTCTGATGATATCGATTTCGATCATCTTTATCTTCCCGGTCTTTTACTCGATCATGACTTCCCTCCGCGTACCCGGATACGGCCTTACGGCAGAAATCATTCCCAAAGAGTTTTACTATGGAAATTATGAGCGCTTGTTTAGCTTTGGGCGTTTTCCGCGCTATATCCTGAATTCCGTAATCAACGCGTTAGGCGGGACAATCGTCACAACTGTGCTGGCCGCTTTCGCGGCTTACGCCTTCGCGCGCCTCAAATTTGCTGGCAGCAAGATTCTGGAAGGATTTGTGATCTTCATGATGATGCTGCCCGGTTTGACCAATATCATCCCATTATTTAAGATTGCCAGTGACCTCAAGCTGTTAAACACCTACACTTTGTTGATCCTGGTGTTCGGCGCCTATGGGATTCCGCTGGGTATTTGGATTATGAAAGGCTTTTTCCTCTCCATCCCAGAGGTGTTGGAAGAAGCCGCTGCCATTGATGGAGCTTCACCAATTCAGGTTTTTACTAAAATAGTCATTCCAATTTCTGCCCCCGGGTTGATTGCCACCTTTTTGATTAACTTTGTGTATAACTGGAACAATTTCTTCACACCCTTGATCTTGACCACCAAATCGGAAATGAAGATGGCTACGGTGGGTTTATTCGATTTTCAACACGCGTTGGAAGGCAACCAGGATGAGCTATTGGCTGCGGCTTGCGTGGTGATCATGGTGCCTGCCATTCTCTTATTCATTTTTACCCGCAATTACTTCATGCGCGGTATGGTGGAAGGCGCGGTTAAGGGGTAATTTCATGGACTTCTGGGCATTGAAGTTTGGGCATGCCAATATTGTTGGATTAGTAAATACCGGTTTGAGCAATATGGATTATTAATCGCCTGCTTCAGCGCAGGAATTAGAGAGGAAGAAAATGCAATCCACTTATTCAAAAGAGTTTCTCCAGCACCTTTACCGGCAAATGAAGCTGGTGCGTGAATTTGAACTTCGCGCGATTGAAGAGCGGCGCAATGGGTTGATTCCCGGTTTTATTCACTCTTGTGTTGGCCAGGAAGCCACCGCTGTTGGTGCATGCGCGGCATTGATTAAGGAAGATGTGATCACCAGCACTCACCGCGGACACGGTCATTTGCTGGCAAAAGGCGGTGATCCGCGATTCATGATGGCCGAGCTTGCGGCCCGCTCATCCGGTTACTGCCTGGGACGGGGCGGATCGCTGCACATTTCCGATTTTGATCTGGGTATTTTGGGCGCAAATGGAATTGTTGGCGGGGGGTTCCCGGCAGCGACTGGCGCGGCGCTGGCTTTTGCCATGCGCAAAGAAGACCGTGTTTCACTGAGCTTTTTTGGTGACGGCGCTTCCAATCAGGGCACTTTCCATGAATCATTAAACCTGGCCGGCGTTTGGAAGCTGCCAGTCATTTTCTTCTGCGAAAACAATCTATATGGTGAGGGAACACACCTAAACCGCCACGCGCCGATTCATGACCTTGCCAAACGAGCTGAAAGCTACGGCTTCCCCGGTGTGGTGGTTGACGGCATGGATGTGGTGGCTGTGTATGAAGTGGTGAAAGAAGCACGCCAGCGCGCGATTGAAGGCGGCGGTCCGACCCTGGTGGAAGCAAAAACTTACCGGTACCGCGGGCATTATGAAGGCGACCCGCAAATCTACCGCCTGCCCGGCGAAATGGATATCTGGCAAAAACGAGATCCAATCCCCAATTTTTACCAAGTTCTTATTGAATCAAAATTATTCACTGCAGAGGAGCTGCAAGCTGTAGATGAGAGCGTGCAGAAGCAGTTGGACGAGGCAGTAGAATTTGCCGCCAGCGCGCCGATCCCGCAAACCGAAGAAGCGTTACAAGG